>ENA-ORXT01002980-ORXT01002980.1-marine-metagenome-genome-assembly--contig:-NODE-2980-length-19346-cov-20.755099_pt1 | contig 19346 bp, 25 predicted proteins | sample MGYA00237868_ERZ511482 | MGnify/ENA metagenome assembly ERZ511482
GGCGGCGGCGGCGGCGGCGGCGGCGGCGCGAAGGCAGACCGCGGCGGCGCGGCGGCGGCCGACGGCGGCGCCGACGCGGCGGCGGCCGGTGACGCGCCTTGCCCCCACGCGGTGGCGGATGCCCCCTCCCCCGCTCCCGCGGCCGGCTGTCTGCCGGCCGACGCACTGCGGAACGACTGGGACGGGTGGGCGGCGGCGGCAACGGCCAACCACCACGCCGCCGCGGGCGCCGCCGCCGCGGGTGCTGACGGCCCCGCCGCCGCCTCCCCCCCGCCGTCAAGGCGCTCGTCGCCTACGTGCTCGCCGTCGGGGGGCAGGACGCGGTGCTCGCCGCCCACGCAGCGTTCTTGGCCTACCGCTACGGCGCGGGGGCGGCGCAGCTGGGGGGGGACCTCGACGTGAGCGCGCTGCTGCGGGGGCGCCGCGCCTACGCGGTGGCGCGGTCGGCGGCGGCTGGGGGGGGGGGGGGGGACCCCCGCCGGGGGTTGCGGCCCGCCGACGCGGCGGGCCGCAGGGGGGGGGCGGGGGGGCGGCCGCCACTGCGGCCGCGGCGGCAGCGGCGTTGCGTGATCGACAATGTCATTTGACTAATATGGTTGGTCGCGTGTCAGTCATTGATTAGCACTAAATTGGATTAACAAATCTGCATCAGCTAAATAGTACTGAAACATATGCCCGAAATCAGTGGCAAATATGTTCTGCAGATTATGCCTGAAACCGGACAAAACTGTGAGCTATCCGTTTGCTTGGGCTTTTCCTTGGATCCACCGTATGACTCTCTTTGTATCCCCCGTTGGCGACTTATTGGCGACGCAGCTCGCGCCCGTGTCGCCTCGAATTTACGAAGAAGTAACCCGAAAAAGCGAGTGGGCAGAACCGCTGACGGTGGTGTCCCTTAGCGACTCGATCGCCCAGTGAGCCCACGACCACCCCGAGGTTCCGCCCCGTCACTTGAATGAGATGCTCAAGTTGGTCGATCGGCGCAGCGTCCGCGCGGTTCTCCTTCGCGAGGTCGGCGTGGCCGCCTGTGGGGCAAACCGTCGTCAGCAGCATCACACCGATCGCGACGTCTACCACGAGGAGCCGCCGGCGCAGCGCCCCCGTAGTCCGCCCGGTCCCAAGTAAGGCGGGCCTTCGTCGGGCCGCCGTTGAACCAGGGCGAGGGGGGGATAGCAATGGCAGGGTGGGGGGCGGTGCCCTCGGAAGGCGTAGTCGTAGCGCGTAGTAGTGTAGGGGTCTCGTGGTGTCAACGGTGCCGTACTGCGCGTCAGCGACCAATAAACCCCACGCAGTCATTTGCATATCACCCTTGGGAACGCTCCTTGTTCGTCAGGCCCAATTTCGATCGCCCCTTGTGGTACGCCGTCCGACAGGCCCACACCGGTCAGCCATCGCGTACCACCGCCATCCCTGGAGCCCGTCCATGTGATCCGATCGACTTGGTTCGCCCCCGGGTCGCGGGGAAGGCGGCCATCCCGCCACGCGGTAGGGACGATCGCCACCACGGCCACGTAGCTTCGACTGGGCCACGTGTCGAAATCGAAAATCGGCCACGATTCGAAACTTGAAGACAATGTGTCCCGCGTGGGAATTGTCTTAAGCGAGGATTTCGACGACTGGCCCGGCTTTTTCGACTCGTAGGTACACACGCTGCATATACTGGTGCACCTTGCGTAGGTCGAACCGACTGGCCAACACGAGTGTGTCCTCCTCGGGGTGGTACCCTCACCAGCGGGACCACAGTCGTAGCGTACCATCGTCAGCGACCTCATGGCCCACGAAGGCCGCCCAGACGAGCTGCTTGCCCGTGTGTTGCTCCCCCTCAGAGAACACGATGTCTTGGGGTACCCCGAGGTTCTGCAGGAGCGTCTGGGGGTCCCCCGGTGGGCCCGGCGCCGCCGTCACGTGGTCGCTGCTCACCGTCTCCGAGTACCCACTGATGTCCAACGAGAACGTGCCTTCTCCGCGGGACAACACCTTGTACGGTCCGGCCGCGCGGGTCCCGAGCTTGTACTTGGTCCGCGTGTGACCATCGACGAACACTCAGTCCCCCGCGTGGACGTCCTTGTTGACTTGCCGCACGCGGGCGTCGTAGTTCCTCTTGTACTGTTACTGAGCCAGCGTGAGGGACCGCCGTACCTTGTGGATCAGGTTACGAAACCGCGCCCAGATGACCTCGCGGATGGCGCGTGGGCTGCTGCCCGTCTCCTCGGGTGTCGGGAAGCGTATCATCCGCTCCACAGAGATAGTCCGTACCCGCTCGGATGTGACAAATTCGAGGGGCGCCGCCCCGGTGCTCTGCTGCGGCCGACTGTTGCAGGCCAGCGTCAGCATCGACTCGCGCTCATCCCATCGGTCTTGGTGGTCCTCGACGAACGTCCGCAGCTGCTTCACGATGGTCCGGTTGTACCGTTCCACTTGTCCGTTCATCTGCGTGTGGTACGTCGTGGAGTGTCGGTTGGAGATCCCGAGGAGCGAGCAAATCACTTGAAATAACGTGCACCGGAACTGAGAACCATTGTCCGATAGCACCGTCGCCGGGGGTCTGAACGCCGCCACCCAGTTGTCCAAAACGGCTGCCCGTTTGGTCTCCGCGTCGATCCGCTGGACGGGGATGGCCCGCGTCATCTTGGTGAAGCGATCCACGATGACCAACAGGTGTTTGTTTCCCGCCGCCGTCCGGGGGAGGGGGCCGAGCAGGTCCATAAACAGATCCGTTAGCGGTTCCGTCGGGGGTTAGGTCTTTAGGTTGTTCGTCTTGCGTCTCTTGCCGACGCTGTTCCTCGCGCACTGCGTGCAGTTGGCCACGAAGGCGTAGACGTCCACCACCATAGACTCCCAGTAAAACCACCGTAGCATCGACGTGTACATCTTATTTGACCCCGGGTGACCTGCTTGCGGAGGTTAGTGCTTCCGCATCATCACCCCGTCGCCATGTGGGTCAACACGTAGACTTGCGCGGCCCCGTCCAACGGCGCCGTGCGCACCAACAGGCCGTTCGGGTCCTCGCGGGACCGAGACTTGTCGTTGCCATCCATTGCCGCGCGGACCTCCTTGCACCATCCGTCCTCCGCCTGCCCCTCGAGGAGCTCGGCGAGCGTCAGGAGGGCTAGGAGTCCCCCCTTGGTCTCCGGTTGTTACTGCAACGCGGCCGACGAGTTGCGCAAAGCCAGACAGGGTACCGCGTCGGGTATCGCCCCCTCGTCTCCCTCTGGCGTTGAGATGCGCGACATCGTGTCCGCCGCATGGTGTGACGCCCCTGGCCGCGTCTGCACCACGTAGTTAAGCTCCGCCAAAAGCAACCGCCACCGCTTCAGCCTCCCGTGGGCCCCGTCCATCTGCAGCATCCACTTGAGCGCCGCGTGGTCCGTGTGTACCGTGAGGCGAGTCCCTTCGACGTAGGGGCGGAGAAGGAGAGACGCCCACACCACCGCGGGGCACTCTCGCTCCGTCGTGCTGTAATTTCGCTCCGCCGCGTTGAGGGAGCGGCTCCAATTGCCCATGAGCCGCGTGGATTGGTCGGCTTGCTCTTGCAGAAGGACCGCGCCGACCTGTCTCGCACTTGCGTCCGTGTCCACCGTGTAGGTCCCTTGGCGCCGCGGTAGGGCGAGAATTGGGGCCTTCGTGGGTCGCCTCTTGTGCTCCTCGAATGTCCCCAAGGCCTCTTCGGACAACGTCCCCCACCGGTCCGGCCTCTTTGAATTCGTCATCGCGGCCAACGGCCGCGCCACTTCGGCGTAGTCCTTGACGAACCTCCGATAGACGTTACACATCCCGAGGAAGATACGTAGGTCCTTTTTTCTTCAAGGGGGAGGCGCCTTCTTGAGTGCGAAGATGTTCTTGTATTGTACCTTCAACTCCCCCCAGCCCACGATATGGCACAAATACTGCGCTTCCTCTTTGGACAAGTGGAACTTCTTGGCCTTCAGGGAGACAGCCGCGCCGCGCAGCGCCGTGAAGACCTCCCGGAATTGTGTCACGTGTTCCCCCGCCGAGTGCTAGAAGACGATGATGTCGTCAAGGTACACGAGGCAGCTCTTTCACTTGAGTCCCCCGACGACCATGTCGATGGCCCGTTGGAAGGTCGCCGGGGCATTGGACATACCGAAAAGAAGGCGGATGTAACGATAGGCCCCCTCGTGGCAAACGAAGGTCGTCTTGTCCTGGTCCTCGTCCGCCACGGCGATCTGCTAATACCCCGAGTTGCAGTCAAGCGTTGAAAACACCTTGGCGTCCCCGAGGCAGTCAATACAATCGTTCATACGTGGCAACAAGTACACGTCCCGCACCGTCACCTCATTCAGTTGGCGGCGATCCACGCAGAACCGCATCGTCCCGTCGGTTTTCGGGACCAGGACGTCAGGAAAGGCCCACTCGGCACTCGAGGGCTCGATAACCCCGAGGTCCCGTTGCCGTCGCACCTCCTCGCGATGATGACCCTCGAAGCATGGCTTGCCCGATAGGGTTGGGCCCGCCGTCGCCGTGCCCCGGAGGTCACCTCGACTCGGTGCGGGGTGACGTCGACCTTGCCGAGCTGCCCCGCTCACAGCGCCTTGTCTTCCTCGAGGAGGTCGTCCACGGCACCGCGGAGCGTACCGGGGACACCGTTCCACTGGACCTCCGGCTTGGGACACGTCTTGTCCGGCAGGTGACGCGGAGGTTGTCCCTTGTCGATCCCCTCCTCGGCTTGCCGGCCCCCCTCAACCTCCTGATCGGGCTTGTCACGGGGGTCCGCCCAAATCGTGAGGACCGGCCCCGGATCCTCCTCCTCCTTGACGACCTGCAGCGGTCCATTGTAGGCCGTCGCGGTTCCGATAACGTACTCCTTAGTTAGGTGCACCGTCACATCCCCGATGTTCGTCAGGTAGAGGAACCGCGGGGTGTTGGGGGAGAACTCCGCGACGGCATTGTGCAACAGTACCTTCCGTCGGCTCATTTTGACGGGGCGTTCCCGTACCAGGTGGACCCCATTGACGCTGCAGCACACTTGGACCGCCTGGATGCACCGCGGGCCAACGGTTACCCATTGCGGAAGCCAGATAGCCCGAGGTTGGGCCTTCGGCTTGTTTCCTCGGCGTGGGGGCTCGGGCCGCGTGTTCTCCGACCAGCTCGGCATCGCCACCGCGGACGTGCCGTCTTCCCACTTGATCGTCTGTGTATTGGGGGAGATGGTGTCCACTGAGTTGCGCTGGAAGTCCCATCCGATGATGAGCGGTACCGACAGTTCCTTGACTACGAGGAACTCATACTTCATGGCAGCCCGCCCGACGTAGAAAGTCAGCGGCACCTCCGCGTTCACCTTGAGCAGCTGCCCCGAGGCGTCACTCACTTGGGTCCGGGGCGGCGCCCGCGATGCATACTCGGTCCACCCCTCGGGCAGCATATCCGCGCGGATCACGCTTGGCCCGGCGCCAGTGTCGACCACAGCCCTCGTGGGGAAGGGGGTTTGCTACGGCGCCAACTGGTACGACGCGCAAATCTCAAAAATTTCTTTCCGAAGCAGCAACAGCGTCCCCTTGAGCCGCAGGCGGTACCGCCCACGATGGCAGGGGCATCGGGTCGGGACAGGCCACCTAGCGGTTACCCCCGGGGAGGCAAACGTGACGTGACGGAGGGCGACCGGGGAGGTGAAGCGGACAGGGGGGATTGAGCGAAATGGGGGCGCCACCCCCCCGAGGCGTTTCCCGCCCCGCGTCGCCACTTTTCCGGGGTTGTCACGTGCAAGTTGTCCCTTTTTTCCGTCTTCGATGAATCCGCGCCGCCCAGCAGGTCGTCCCACACTAGAGCCACGACGGGGGTGCGATCCGAGGCGGATCCCGCCCCCGCGTTACTCTGTCGAATGGAGGTGCTCCGCACGGCTTTCACGAGGTCCCGCTGTTTGTCCGTCAGAATCTTGCAATCAGGGACCCGTTGTCCGCCTGTCCAACACGTATAGCACAACGGGGGACCGGTCGGGGTCTCCCGCCGAGCGTAGAGCGCTCTTCCGGCCGTACATAGCCCCGGAACCCCCGACGGCAGCACCGCGACCGTGTCGTGGGTCGCCGTGTCGTCGGCCTCCCACGGGGTGTGGAGCTGGTTGACCGAAGGGCCTTGGGGCCCCGACGACGTCTGTTCCTGCCGCGATGGTCCCCCACGTGACCCCCGGCTAGTGAACGCCATGACGTCCTTGGCGGCCCGGTACTTTCGGGCTGGCAACAACAGCCTGCGTGGGGCGGGCGCCCGGAGCTGTACCCCGTTCGTACGGAATCGAGGCGCGGGGGCGGCACCCTGGCGCCGGGCACCCCTGTGCCTTCGCGGGCGGGTACCGTCTTCCCGCACTCTGACCGCCCCCCGCGTTTTCCCCGTGGCGGGGCCCCTCCACCGCGCGGTGGCGCATGGGGCGGCGCGCCCGAGACGGGGGCCCCGCCCCGGCGGCGGGGGGCTTCCTCGTTCTGTGGCCACCTGGGACACTGGGTGTGGGAGTGCCCCGCCCAGTCAGCCGAGATGCGTGCCCACGGAAGCGCGCTGCGCGAGGCCGTCGCGGCACACCGAAACAGGCGGGGACCCACACCGCCAGCACCATTGCCTTTGGGCGCGGGACGGCCCGTCGCGCCCGTGCCGCCGGCCGTGACCACCAATGCGTCCGGCCCGCCGGGCACGGTCGCGCTCGTCCACGCCGTAGAAACGGATGATCTGGCGTACCCGGACGCTGCAAGCAAAGAGGGGGAGAGCTCCTTCGAGGAGTGGGCCGCGGGCGCCGCCGACGCAGACCACGGAGACGGCCGCCCTCGCCACGCCCAGGAAAACGAGTAAGGGGCAGACCCCTGAGTGGGCCTCTTACGGACGTCTTCCGTCTCAAGGCACAACGGCACTGCTACATCACGGCGACCCGCCTGCGCCAGGTCCGCAAGAGGAGGGCAGCAGCAAGATTCCCGCCAGCGCCCGCCTTCTGCCCCCGCATCCTAGCGCGGCCCGGCAAAGGCAGCAGTGCCGCGGCGGAAGTGCCGGACCGCGCCACCGTCTTGGCGGCGCCGGAGGCCACCAAGACTGTCCCCTCGCCTGCTCCGTTCGCCGCATCGGAACTGGCCCTTGGCCACTCCGACCCCCGACCCTGGGGTGGTGGGGATGGCATCCCGGCGGACACGCTCGCCAGTGGGGCGCGCACCGGGCAGGGGCTCCGGCCACGGCTCGGTGGGCGCACCCGGCGCGAGCGTACCCGCTCTCGCCGCCACGCCGCCGCCATCGCGGACAACGCGGGAGCGCCAGACACCCCGTCGGGTGCGGGGAAGTTCTGCTTTTCAGCCTTCACAACTACCGCATCGTGGCCTCGCTTGGCCTGGACAAACATTCCCTCGTCGCGTTCGGCTTCGTCGTGGGCACGGGGGCGGGCCCCAACCTGGTCCGCCGGAACGCCCTCGCCCCTGACTGGCTCCGCCAGGTGGCCACCTCCAAGGAGGAACAGCATGTACGCCTTCGGGGCGCCAATAACGCGCGGTTGCGCACTAGCGGTACCGTCACGCCGTGACTCCAGACGGGCGTCCGGATCGTCCCTGTGCCCTTCATCGTCGTCGACGACCTGTCGGTCCCAGTTATCCTGGGCTGAACGTTCATCGACGACAACGCCCACGCCATCCTGCCTCAGGCCCGGTCCATCCGTTAGACGGACGGGTCCGTCACGTCGATCCTGCGGGGACCATTGGACGATGGCGGCCGCTCGATAATCGTCTCCCGCGTTCTCCGCTCGACACACAGGACGAGGCTCCCGCGGTCGGCGGCCACAATCGTCTGGGTGCAAACAATGTGGGGGGGCCTGAGCAGGGTGTTTGGCGCCTCGCGCCTGTTCACGATACATGGTGTCACCATCGCTAACGGCATGCACGACATCGTGCCGGGGCTATCCTTCCCGGTCATCGTGACCAATTTCGGCGCTCGTGAGGTCATCCTCCGGCACAGGGCCAACGACGGCTACGTCGAGCTTCTTACGACGGGCGTCGTGCAGGTTCCCCACGGGGCACCTCACGAGACGCTGCCCGCCCCAGCTTTCACGACGGCACCGGCCGCCGAGGGCGTGGTGGGGGCGGTGTAGGGCGCCCAGTACGACCTTACACCGGGGCGAGGCCCAGAAACGACGGCGCCAGCGGACAGGGGGCCCGCGACGCCAGCGCGAACCCGAGATCCGGGCCAAGACGACGCCTTCCCAGCCGCAGGGGCACCCGGACCCCAACCCCCAGTGGAGGACGTGGAAGTACCGGACGCCGATTCGGCGCTGCACACCCGGATCCGCCGCATGCTGGACCAGCACAAAGCAATGTGGACGGGCCAGGTGCTAAGCGTCCTCAAGGCCACCAAACACCGCATCAACCTGAACGCCGGCGCCCGGCCCGTCCGCTTCGCGCCGCGTCGCGCGGGCCATGCGGCTCGTGCGGCCGAAACGGCCGAGGTCAAGCGGCAGCTGGAGGCGGACGTCATCGAACCGACGTCGTCGGAACGGGGCTTTCCGGTCGTGCTCGTCCCAAAGAAGGATGGCACCCTCCGCTCCTGCGTCGATTTTCGACTGATGAGCGTCGTGAACATGAAATACTCGTACTGCCTGCCCCGAATGGACGAGTGCATGGACAGCCTCGGCGAGGCAACCATCTTCTTGACGCTGGATTGCAATGCCGGCTACTGGCAGGTTGCCATCGAACATGAAGACCGTGAGAAGACGGCTTTCGTGTGCCAGGAGGGCGCCTACCAGTAACAACGGATGCCATTCGGCTGAACGAACGCGCCCGCGACATTCCAGCAGGCGCTGGACATCATCCTCACCGGGGTGAAGTGGCAAAGCTGTCTCATCTTCCTCGACGATGGCGTCGTGTATTCCAAGACGGTGGAGGAGAATGTCGGCCATTTCGATCGCGACTTACGCCTGCTGCACGACGAGAGAGTGACACATCGGCTGCCCAACTGCCGGTTCTTTCGTAGGACCGTGGAGTATCTCGGGCACGAGATCAAGCCGGGCCGGCTCGGCGTGATGCACGCACACACGCGTGCAGTGCGCGCGGCGCACTTACCCGCGGTCCGCACGCAAGTCAGGAGCTTCGTGGGGATGTGCAACGTCTTTCGCCGGTTCGTGCCGAACTTCGCCCGGATGGCTGCGCCATTGACGGACCTCATCGGGTCCACGGCCCCTGTCCTAGTGCCACCCGCCACGCCACTGCAGCAGCAGGCGTTCGACCGGCTCAAGGTGGCGCTCAAGACCCCACTCATCCTCGCCCTCCCGTGGCGCGGGCGGAAGTACATCCTGGACGTGAATACCTGCGGGATGCAAGTGGGCGCCGCCCTGCTCCATAAGCAAGACGACGGGAAGCTCCAGCCGGTCGCATACATCAGCCGGCGGTTGGCGACAAACGAACTCCCCTACGGCGTCACGGAGAAAGACTGCCTGGCGTTCGTCTGGGCGTCGCTCAAGCTTTGCCCCTACCTTGAGGGTGACCGCTTTCTCGTGTGCATGGACCACGACTGCCTCCGGTGGATCCTGAACATCGAGGGCTCGGGGAACCCCCGCTTGGCAGGCTGGCGCTTACGCCTGAGCAAGATGGAGTTCGACGAGGCCTACAAGCCGAGGATGACGCACTACATGGCGGATACCATCTCTCGCCTGAAGTCCGGGGGAACCGACGAGACGGCGTTTGACGACGCCGTCCCCGTCTTCGCCGTGCGGGCCAATACGGTGCGGGGCCTCGACGCCGCCAACTACATCGGCGGCCCCACGGTCCATGGAATCAACCGCGACGCGATGCTCTCGGTCCAAGCCCAGGATGGGTTCTGCCAAGATGTTGTAAAGGCCCTGAACTCCGGCCAACGCATCCCGTTCTTCGAGGACCCCGATGGGATCCCCCGCCGACGCGCGGCACCCGATGGCGCACACCAAGTGGGGGTCCCGACCTCCTTGCAGGAGAAGGTCCTCCACCTGGAGCATGAAGCACCCCTCGCGGGGCACCCCAGTGAGTCCCGCATGTACGCGGCGATGCGGCGGTATTAATACTGGGTGGGGATGGCGGCCGACGTCGCCTCCTACGTTAGGCAGTGCGACAGCTGTGCCCGGCAGCGGATGCGACCCTTGGCACGGTGCTCGCCCCTGACCCTGTTCCCCGCCACGATGCCCTTTCAGGACATCGCGGTGGACCTCTGCGGGCCCCTCCACAAGACGGCCGCCGGCCATCGGTTCATCCTGGTGATCACCGATAGGTTCACCAATCTGGTGCGTGCCATTCCGATGGACGGTACGTCGGCGATGGACCGCTCATCGGTCATCTTGGACTCCTGGGTGGCTTTCTATGGTCCGCCGGACCGGCTGCTCTCTGACGGGGGACCCCAGTTCACCAGCCACTTCTGGGGCCAGGTTTGCAACCTGCTCTCTATTGAGCCTGAGGCGATATCCCCGTCGCACCTGCAGACGAACGGGCAGACGGAGCGGTTCAACCGCACGACGCTCACGATCCTCAATCACTACTGGCGGAACATCCGCGGTTGTGGGGCCAATTTTTTGGGGCCCTGACGATGGCGTATAATAGTCGCCCGCACCGGAGCACCGGGGTTGCGCCATTGGAATCGGTCAACCCCATCGGGGTGTCGAGCTTGGCGTTCAGGGACGTCCCCAGGACCGGGGCGTACCCCCTCGCGGCGCAACGCGGCACCGCCGCCGAGAAATGGGCCCAGGCCGCCCTTCTGACCAGACTCGTGCGGCTCATCCCGCAGATGCGGGCAACGCTCAAGGCGACCCAAGGGCGCTACAAGCGCGCCCACGACAAGCGCCTCGCGCTGCGCGCGGAGAGTCGCACCGTCGGCGGCTGCGCGTGGCTGCGCGACAACGCCAAGGAGGCGGGTGCCGGTGGCAAACTGACGCACATCGCCTGGGGGCCGTCCCGCGTGGTTTCCACGGACGAACCCACGGACCTCCTGGACGTAGATGGGGAGCACCACCGCGAGAACGTCGCGCACGTCGTCCGCGCCTCGAACGCGGCCGCCGATTACCTCGTCCAGCACCCCGCGCTGCGGGCGGCTCGATCCGTCCACGGGGCGAAGGCAGACGGCAAGCGGTACGCCGTGGACCACATCGCGGACCACGCGACGTTGCCCGACGGGACCCTAGGGGTCCAGGTTTTCTGGACCGGGTACCCCCACCCAACCTGGATGGACGCGGCGGACGCCCCGCACGAGACGCTGCGTGTTTACCGGCGCCGCGCCGCGCGCTTGGGGTTGCCCGATACGTCCCCCGACCCGCCGCCGGCGGCTCCGTCAGACGCGGTGCCCGCCATCGGCACCGCCGCGAGCGGCGCCGTAGCGCCGCTTTCGATTGTCCGCGCCTAAGCCCTTGGGTCGGCGCAGCGGCTGGGCGCGGCGGGCGGGGGGGTGGGGTTTTTCGGCATTTGCTGGGGTCTACGGGTCCGACAAGACGTGCGGGGTGGCGGACGGGGAGCAGACACACCACGCGGGAACCCACTGCGGGTCGCAGAGGCGATAAGACGTACAAGGCGACAGTCGCGGCTTTAAGGCTCGGTGGACGACGGCCTAACGCCGTCGGAACAAGTAAGGCACCTGCGAGGCCTGGGCGACGCCCTCAGTCGTGGCTGCGATACTCCCACACGTGAACGGGGCGGCCCGCCTGGCGCAGGACGCGCCGAAGAGCGGCGTGAAACCGCTTCGCCCGCGTACGCGGGGACTCCAGGCAGGGCGGGACGACGCCGGCGAGCCCGATACGGGCGTACTCGACCATGGCAGCGGTGACCTCGCGGGGCCCCACCGCTGCCCAGTGAATGGACGGGTCGTACCCGAAGAAGGCGACGACCTGCCTCGACGTTTGCGAGTCCCGCCACTCCGTGTCCGTCACCGGGATAGGGGGCGCCAATGCTGCGGATAACCACCAATCGTGGGCGATGTCCGGCTGCCCCGGGAGGGGGGTCACGACGGGACCCAGGACGTCCAACTCAAGCGGCGCCGGCGCGGGACTATCGTTGTCGTACACGGCATCCCAACGCGCGGGGCGCGGACCGGCGGCCGAACTGGCACCGGCAGTCGAGTAGGACCCGCCGCCGCGGCAGTGCTCCGGGCCCCAACAACGGTCCCCACCGGCGTCGTCCCCGTGGCCTCGACCGCCGTCGGCGGACCACGCGGGCCTCTCGCGGACGGTGGCCGTGTGGCCGCGACCGTTGCCAGACCCGGGCTCCCAGCAGCCACGACGGTCGTCCCTCACATCGGTGTGGCGGCCATGCCCGCCGTTCCAGCGATCCGCGCGGTCGCGATGGGGGGCAGCGGCACCGCCGCCCGAATGGGGCGCCCACCCGCCGCCAGGGCTGTAGTCGGCAGCGCCGGAGTGGTCTTCGCGACCCGGAGTGTCCCAGCCACCGTCGCGCGCCGCGCCGGCGCCACCCTTTTGGACCTTTGCACGTGGGCCCCACTCGGCGCAACCCGCAAGGGTCTACGCGGCCGAACCGCGGTGACCAGCGGCGGAGCCATCGCGACCTCCGGCATTTGCCGCCCACTCGTCCTCTTCGGGGGCCCGGGGACCGCGCTTGCCCCCAGGGAGCCCAGACGCGGGGAACGTGGCGGGCCCCGCCGCAGCACCAGGGTAAGCGACGGTCTCGGCAGGGCCGCCACGCGCCATGTCAGCGTGACGCCGCTTTCGCGCGCCGTAAGCAGCCGACGCGGCTGCCTCCTCCGCCGACGGCGGGACGGCATCCGGGACGGACGAGAGAGAGCCGGCCGGCACCGTCCAGGGCTCCGCCGTTACGGGTAGCGCCGGCGGCGCGACGTCCGCGAGCCGCGGCACCGCCAGCAGGACCCCCAACGGGGCTTCCGAAGACCACGGGTCGCTCACGACTTCAACGTAGTGGCATCGCCGATCAGCAACGGTTCGAACTTGGTGGGGCAGCGATGCTGGGCGCATACCGACTTGGGTCGTGGTGGTTCGGCAACCGGTCGTACACCGCCTCCCAGGGCGCCGCCCTCATAAAGGCGACGTACTCCTCCAGGGCTTCCGCGACGGAGCTGTCACCCGGCGCTAGGTCGCCTACCGAGAACTGCTCCGTCACGGCGTAGTTGCCCGGCGACGGCTTGAAGACCCGGTGCATCTCGCGGTACGCCCGAAGCAGCCCTGACACGGTGGAGGCCTTCATCATGACGTAGGCGGTACTCTGGATAGGGTGACATGGTGACGCCTGCAGCAGCGACTGCTGCTGATGGACGACGGGCGAGTACTCGTACGTCAGCAAACGTGTCGTCGCGCACCGCGCGGCAATCGCCGGCGACAAGGGCGCCCGCGCCGGCGCCGAGCAAATGCCGGAGCGCATAAGGAGAAAGATGGCCCCAAGCCCCTCCCGTCGGGCGCTCACGAGCTCACCGCGCGAGCGGCGCGCGGCCTTCGACACGAAGTCGGCCGGGGCGGTCGCCGAGCCCACCGGGGCCAGGGAGAGTAGGGGTCCTACGCTCCCGAAGTTGACAAGCGCCAAGGAATGGCCGAACGGGACTGCTGGGCGGTGGCGTAGGCGGGTGTGCCAGTCCTCGAAGTAGGCGTACTCTTCGTCTCCGGCGACGAACGGTAGCTCCGCCGCGGGGTGCGGAACCAAAAGCACCCGACACGGATTGCACAGCAAAATGCATCGCAGCCATTCCGCGCTGCCGCCGACGGAACGGACAAAGGACACGAAGTCGCGGTCGGCCGCAGGCCGGTCGTCGTACCCCGCCGACTGAGCAAAGTCCCGGAAGGATCCCCATTCGGCGTGCGCCCCACCCGTGTCCTGGGGATGGGCGGGCTGTAAGACGTCACTTACGAGCGGCCAGGCGGCCGTGGCGACAGGCGGTCTCAGCGGAGCAAGCCCCGCCCGCACGGCGGTTGGCGCCAGCCGTGGCGGGAGCGCGGGGGCAGCCTGCCCCAGAAGCGGTGGAAGCTCGTCCGGCACGCTCGCTGGCCCCCCGCTGGGGGCGGGGACAGGGCCCGCCTCTATGACGGGCACCGGGGACGTCGTCGCCTTGGCCCCGGGGCCGGCGACCACCACGGCGCCCACCGGGCGGGGCGGCTTCCGCCACTCACGGCCGTTCGGGTCGTACTGGAGCCGCAAGCCCGGCGGCACCGACGAACGGAGGGGGACGGTTGGGCGGCGCCCGGGCGGTCCCGACGTGGTCGGCGCGACGGACGCCGACGCCAATTCCGGAGCGGCGGCCGCTGTGGACGGGCACGAAGGGGGCGCGGGGGACGGAGCCCCGGCGGGGCCGGCGAGGGGCGTCGCCGGGGACGGCTCCGACTCTGCCGAGGGGGATGTTGTACTACAGGGCCCCCCATGCGCCAGGGGGCCAACGCGGGGACGTCGGCGACGCCGGGGGACGCGGTACCCGACGATGAGTGGCGACGCCAGCGGCGATGGTGGCCGACGGGGCGGCGACTCGGGGACCGGGGCGAGAGGGCGGCTTCGCCGACCGGCTCGTGCCAACCGCGAAGCGTACCCGACCCGCCGCGCCCGGCACGCGGGTCCCGCGGGAGGCCGGATTGGCGCGCCCGAGAGGGCGCTCACGCGCCCGGGAGGGCGCGGCAGGCGAAGGCCGACCGGGCGCCACGCGGCGGGTACAGCGCGTTGCGCGTGGGACAGTTTCTCGCCCTCGTCTGTAATGATCGCCTCGGGGGACTTGACATGCATGGAGGGAATTATCTGCGCGGATTGGAGACGGCCGTGGTCAATTTCCATTTGGGGAAATTCGGCCCGGGCGACGGTTTTTGCTCATTTAGGACGAAGGGCGACGACGGTGGGACGCACCGTCGTCGCCGGCAAGTAAACCGCGTCTCAATGTGTTGGCGTTTCGATCGGCCCGACTTCCCGGACCTCGAGTCCCATAGCGGGTGTCGCGAGAGCGGCTGAGACGTCTGTTACTTCTCTCCTTCTGAGGTAATCCCCTGAATTGTGGTACTACACCTCCAAAGCGAAAAGTTCAAACATGTAGTAAAGGGGCTGGGAGAACCACGGAGGAACAGCCCCGCCCCCGACCGAATCCAATCTCCCCGAGATCTGGACAGGTCATTCCCTTGCTGGCCCGGATCGGGATAGTTTCGGACGGCCCCCGGGGGTGTGCTGTCCACAACTGAGAGGCCACGCCCCTCCCAACTGTGAGACCCCCAACCGCCACACCTTGTCCCCTGACGTCCGTCCCCGGGCGGGCGCCCCCGACGCGCTTTCCGCGTCGCTCTCCGACTTGGGCAGCCGTTGCCTGTCGGGGCCAGCTACGGCACCGCTGTCGCCGCCACCACCCCTGCCGCGCACGTCGCTGTCACCATCGCCGCCGCCCCCGCCGCTCCCGCCTGGTGCGGCGCGCCGCCCCGCCAACGGCGGCGCCGACAGCAGCTTTCTCAGCTTTCCCTTGCTCCTGTCCACCGCGGAGGCTGCCACGGCGCCGCAGGTGGTCACGCCGACCCGTGACGGCCGGTGGCAGCGCCCGGCGCGAGGCAAGGCGAACTCTTCGCCGCCCGCGGCGGCGCGCAGATGGCACGCGCCGCGCATGACCGCCGCCGCAGCAAACGGGAGCGGCAGCGGGGGTTTGTCGTAGGGAGAGCGCCACTGGCTCTTGCCGCACCTGCGCTTGCCGGCGATTGCAGCGCCTACCAACGCGGTGGGCGACGCAGCCTTCACGCCGCGTCGCCGCAGCAGCGCTGCCGCAGGGCCGCGGCCGCGGGCGTGGCGGCCGCGCTGTGACGCGGCCGCCGCCGACGGGCGGCGGAATGGGCTGCGGCCGTCACGGTCCCCCCACCGGCGGCGGCCGTCGGCGCCTCCTGCCGACGCGCTTGCGGCGGCAGATGCGGCAGAGGCTCTTTCGGCGGGTGCGAGCGAAGCCGCGCCCGCGGCCGACGCGCCTGCCACGCCGCCGCTGTCGCTAAAAGCATTCCCAACAATGTCGGGCCAACGCCATATTGGGCACACGTTGCAGAAACGTGTCTCAAATTCGCCGTTAACCAGTTCTCGGGGCGGGTAACAATGTCGAACGTGCACGCGGCGTTGCCAACGGATGTCAAGCGAGTAAAAACGTGAATGTACTTGCGCCCGATTCGGGGTCGGAGCCGTTGGCCCCAGGGCCAACGGGTTCTGTGCTCTGATTGGTCCATCGCGGTTTCACGGGGTTAAATGAGTGACAAGTGGCAGTTCATATTGTCCTCAGATTGCCCAATTTATCATATTTTTGTTTCGACAGCCACCCACGGATGGAATATTGTACCTCTCGGAACTGGACGGCCGCATGCCATCTCGACCCCAGAGCCCGGATCGTTGAAGTGTGTCACGTATCTCTCGTGCGGTGGCGTGTGGCCGAACGCGCTTGCGGGCCTGTCGGACACGCGGCGCGATCGCACCGACACTGGTAAAACAACTGGATCGGAGCGCTCGTGCGGGCACACGAGGCGGGGCCGGGCCACAGTCCCGCGCCCGGTCGCCAAATGGCCGCACCTGCGGCCACGTAGTGAACTGAGCAGAACCCTCCACCCTTGACAGCACCCCAGGGCACCCCTGACAACCGCCACACCCCCACAGCAACCCACAGCCCACACAACACAGACGCCTGGGCGGCCAGAAATACCGCCCTCTCTACCACCCACCACCGCATCCCGCGCGCGCGCGTACTGCCCCCCCACCACGCCACCCGCGCACACCGGCACCCCCGCCGCCGCCCCCACGTCGCCGCCGCCCCCGCCGACCGTTGCCGCCACCCACGCCACCGCCACCGACCGCCGCAGCCACCCACGCTACCGTCCCCGTCGTCGCCGTCCGCCCCCCCGCCCCCGCCGATCGCCGCCGCCCCCCGCACCGGCCGCTTTCGACGCCGCCCCCGCCGACCGTTGCCGCCACCCGCGCCCACGCCACCGACCACCGCCGCCGTCCGCCCCCCCGCACCCGCCGATCGACGCCACTTACGCCAACTGTTGCCGCCACCAGCGCCCACGCCACCGAGCACCGCCGCTGTCCGCCCTCCGCGCCCCCGCCGATCGACGCCGCCCCCGCCAACAGTCGCCGCCGCCCGCGCCGCCACCACCGACCGTCGTCACCGCTCGGGCCGTTCACCTCCGCCGAGCTCCGCTGCCCAAGCCGCCCGTTGCCACCCGCACCACCGTCTCCGACCGCCGCCGCCGTCCGCCGCGCCTGCTCTTGCCCATCGCCGCCGCCCCCGCCAACCGTTGCCGCCGCCCGCGCCGCCACCACCGACCGTCGTCGCGGCTCGCCCCCCCCGCCCCCGCCGATCGCGGCCGCCCCTGCCGACCAATGCCGCCGCCCGCGCCGCCAACACCGACCGTCTTCGCCGCTCGCCCCCACCGCCCCCGGCGATCGTTGTGGCCCCTGCCGACCGTTTCTGCCATCCACGCCCCCACCACCAACCGTCGTCGCCGCTCGCCCCTCACGCCCCCGGCGATCGCCGCCGCCCCCGCCAACCGTTGCCGCCACCCGCGCCCAGACCACCGACCGTCGTCTCCGCTCGCGCCTCCTGCCCTCGCCGATCGCCGCCGCCCCCGCCGACCGTTGCCACCCGCGCCTCCGTCCCCGTCGTCACTGTGCGCCCCCCGGCCACCACCGACAGCCGCCGCCGCCACCGCCCGCCGGAACTACCGTCCCCACGGCCTTCCGCGGCCCTCGCCGCCCACCGGCGCTGCACGACTCCCGTCCCCGCCATCGCCGTTTGGCCCTCACGCCGTCGCCGGCGCCGCCATCGCCATCCTCGACGCCGTCCACGCCGATCTGCAATCTCGTCTACCGCCGCCCGCGCCGTCGTCGCCCCCGCTTCCGCTCCTGCCCAACACAACAAGCGCCGCCATTCCCGCCATCTTCCGGACCGACCACCACCAACGACGCCGGTCGCTACCGGCAACCGGTGTCCCCATCGTCGTCCCCGCCCCCGCCAACCGCCGCCAGCGCCGACTGTCACCCCCGCCGACACCGCCAACACCTTCCTCGCCCCCTCCAACACCGCCAACGCCGTCCCCGGCCCCGCCGACCACCGCCAACGACGTCAATTGCCCCCACCTTCGTCCCAACCCATGTCCCCGCCCCCGCCGACCACTTCCAACGCAGACCGTCACCCCCACCGACACCGCCAACATTTTTTTCGCCCCCTCCAACACCGCCAACGCCGTCCCCGGCCCCGCCGACCACCGCCAACAACGTCGATCGCCCCCGCCAACGTCCCGACGCGCGCACCCGGCCCCGCCGACCACCGTCAACGACGTCGGTCGTCTTGCCAACGTCCCAACGCGCGCCCCCGCCCCCGCCGACCGCTGCCAACGCCAACTGCTACCGCTGCCGACACCGCCAACGCCGTCCCCGCCCCGCCACCCGGTGCCATCGCTGCCGACGCCGGGGAAGCCGTCGGCTCTCTCCGCCGCAGCCGCCGCCGACCGACGCCCGCGTCTCTGCCGCCGCCGCCGACCAAGACAACCGCCGCCGCCAAGCAGAGCTGCCGTGCACGTCGGCGCTGCCGCCGACCAACGCCGCATCGCCCGCCAGCTGCGCCGCCGACTAGCGCCCGCATCCCTGCCGGCGGCGACGCCGTCCGCCGTGCCTGGCCCCGCTCCCACTGACAAGAAGCGTCGTCAAGGACGGGGGCCCGGTTAATATCGTTGCTAACCGACTTGTGCGTTTCTCATTCATTCGTTTTTCGACAATGCGCTGCACTTGTGTGTGTGGTGTACCGGGTGTTGTGCGGGGGAGCACGCCAGCGAGTGTGGTTTCGACGTGGGATGCAGTATCTGACATGAAGTGCCGTGTCACCGCGATTCTGTGCTTCCTGTGGCATTGTTGGTCGGTGCGTTCCCCTGCAATCCTTATTTCTTTGTTGATGCAGACCATGAACGTCCACGACGAGGAGCACGGCGACGACATGGGGGGTGCTGTGGACCAGGACGACCTCTCCTCGGGCCTCGCGATGGCTGTGAGCCACCATCTTCGGCTGCTGCAGTTGGCGCGGCGGGTCCGCGGTTGTCAGCGCCTGCGGCGACGGCACCGCGGGTCGGTTCGTGGGCGCGCGCCCAACAAGAAGCGCGACTTCAACCTCGGGCTGCGCAACATTTTGCGCGACTACTGGGGTGTGGACGGGGAGCCGCCCGTCTTCGACGAGGCGGACTTTGAGAGCCGGTTCCGAATGCCACGCGCTGTCTTCATGCGCGTCTACAATGACATAAAGGACGAGCCGTTTTTCCGCCAACGCGTCAACGCCACCGGGCGACCCCAGGCGCATCCGCTTCAGAAGGTCGTCGCCGCGCTGCGCGTTCTTGGCAACGGCGAGGCCGCGGACCGCCCCGATGAGTACGTCCGGTTGTCGAAGTCGACCACCAATGCCGCCGTCAAGAGCTTCATCGAGTTCAT
>ENA-ORXT01002981-ORXT01002981.1-marine-metagenome-genome-assembly--contig:-NODE-2981-length-19345-cov-9.151754_pt1 | contig 19345 bp, 12 predicted proteins | sample MGYA00237868_ERZ511482 | MGnify/ENA metagenome assembly ERZ511482
GCACCGAGCGCGTGATCCGGTTCCTGTGCACCGACCTGGACCGCACGCTGCTGCCGAACGGCCCCGATCAGGAGCCCCCCGGTGCACGGGGCGCCCTGCGCGATCACCTCGCGCGTCACGACGTCAGGCTCGCCTACGTGACCGGGCGGGATGTGGGGCGGGTGCGTGACGCCATCGAGCGCTGGTCGTTGCCGGTCCCCGATTTCGTGGCGGCCGATGCCGGTACGACGATCGTGCGCATCGATGGCGGGTGCTGGCGGCCGGACGAGGCCTGGGCCGCGTTGCAGGCCGAGCGCTGGGGCGGGCTGGACGGGCGCGCGGTGCACGATTGCCTGAGCAGCGACATCGACGGCCTGACGGCGCAATCCGCCGATCGGCAGCGTCCGTTCAAGCGCAGCTACACGGTATCGCCCGGCGTTCACCGGGCGCAGCTGTGCACGATGATCGATCAACGCACCCGCAAGCTCGGACTGGAGGTGGCGATGCTGTTCAGCCACGATCCGCTGAGCGACGAGATCCTGCTCGATCTGGTCTCGCCCGTTGCCACCAAGCGTGGCGCGGTGGCGCACCTGGCCGAGGCCCTGTCGGTGGAGGAACATCAGGTGCTGTTCGCCGGCGACAGCGGCAACGACCTGGACGCGTTGCTCAGCGACTTCCCGGCGGTGCTGGTCGGCAATGCCGATGCCGAGACCCGTCAGCAGGTGCTCGCCGGCATGCTCGCCGGCGGCCGGGCCGACCGGCTGTACCAGGCACGGGCGCCGTACGCGGCCGGCATCCTGGAAGGGCTCGAACACTTCGCCGCCCTCACTATCGCCGCTTCGGACTGAACGATGACGGACATGCCCCTTCCCCCGGTCGCGTTGCACGATCTTGCACGCCTCGACGACGGTGGCCGCGAGGCGTTGCTGAGCCACGCCGAGGACGATCTGGACGCCTTCCTGGACGGTGCGCGGCCGATCATCGAGGCGGTACGCCTGGAGGGCGACGAGGCGCTGGCCCGGTTCGGTCGCGAGTTCGACCGGGCAGGAGGGCTGCTGCCCGGTGCGATCCGTGCCACCCGGGCCGAGATCGATGCCGCGTTCGATGCGCTGGATCCGGCCCTGATCGGCACGATGGAGTACGCCGCCGACAACATCCGCCGCTTCCACGAAGCACAACGTCCGCCCGAGATGTGGATGAAGGAGATCCGTCCCGGGGTGCTGGTCGGCGAGCGCGCCACCCCGATCGACTCGGTGGCCTGCTACTCGCCGCGCGGCAAGGGCAGCTTTCCGGTGGTGACGCTGATGACCGCGATCCCGGCCACCGTGGCGGGCGTGCCCGATCGCACCGTGCTGACCCCGCCCGGTCCGGACGGCGCGGTCGATCCCGCCACCCTGGTCGCCGCGCGCCTGGCAGGCGTCGAGACGGTGTGCAAGGCCGGCGGTGCCCAGGCGGTGGCGGCGGCAGCCTTCGGCACCGCCAGCGTGCCGCGCTGCCACAAGATCGTCGGCCCGGGCAGCCCGTGGCTGGTGGCGGCCAAGCGCCTGCTGGCAGGACGCATCGATCCGGGCCTGCCGGCCGGGCCCAGCGAGACCATCCTGCTGGCGGACCCCACCGCCAATGCCCACATCTGCGCCCTCGACCTGTGCATCGAGTCCGAGCACGGCAACGACTCGGGGGCCTTCCTGGTCACCTGGGACGCCGAGCTTGCCGAGCGGGTGCGCGCGCTGGTGCCCGGCTACTGGGCGCGCATGGGCGCGGTGCTGGCCGGACACTCCTCCACCGTGCTGTCCGGGCAGCGCGGTGGCGTGGTGCTGGCACCGGATGCGGCCAGCGCCTACGCCTTCGTCAACGACTACGCCCCCGAGCACTGCCAGATCCTGTCGAAGACGCCGTACGAGCATCTGGCGCACATCCGCAACGCCTCGGAGATCCTGCTCGGCGAGCACGCCGCGGGCTCGCTGGCCAACTACCTGATGGGCCCCAACTGCGTGCTGCCGACCGCGGGGGCGGCGCACACCCACTCGCCGCTGGGCGTGCCGGACTTCATGAAGACCTGCTCGATCGGCCACGTCACCGAGGGCGGCTATCGGGAGATGGCGCCGCACACCTGGCGGTTCGCGCGCTACGAGGGGTTCGATGGCCACGCCAACGCGGTGTCGGTGCTGCGTGACGAGGCGCACGCGGGCCGGGCGCCCGGGCCGGGCGGGGTGGGCGAGATGCCGACGGAACCGGACGCGGCCCACCGCTGACGGTGAGCCTGTGGCTGGCGGCGGCGGCCTGGGGCATCGAGGCCTGCGTCGGCTGGCCGGACCGGCTGTACCGGCGCATCTCCCACCCGGTGGTGTGGATCGGTGCGCTGATCGCGGCACTGGATGCGCGCTGGAACCGCTCCGGGGACAGCGCGCCCCGACGGGTGCTGCTCGGGGCCGCCTGCACCGTCACGGTGGTGGGCGTTTGCACCGCGATCGCCTGGACGATCGCCCGCCTGCTGCCGGACACGCTGCAGGGCGTGGCGATCGAGGCGCTGCTGGCCTCGGCACTGATCGCCTCGCGCAGCCTGTACACGCACGTGAAGGCGGTCGCCGATCCGCTGGTCGCGGGCGACACGCCGGCGGCCCGCCGGGCGGTCGCGATGATCGTCGGGCGGGATCCGGACGCGCTGGACGAGGTCGGCATCGGTCGCGCCGCGCTGGAGAGCCTGGCCGAGAACGCCTCGGACGGGGTGGTCGCACCGGTGCTGTTCGCCGCCCTGTTCGGCCTGCCGGGCATCGCCGCCTACAAGGCGATCAACACGCTCGACTCGATGATCGGTCACCGCACCGAGCGTCACCTGCTGTTCGGTCGGGTGGCCGCCCGTCTGGACGATGTGGTGAACCTGGTGCCGGCGCGGCTGACCGCATTGCTGCTGGTGCTGGCGGGCGGGACAGCGGTATCGCCGTCGCGGTTGCGCACCGATGCGCGGGCGCACCGATCGCCCAATGCCGGCTGGCCGGAAGGGGCCATGGCGCAGGTGCTGGCGGTGCGCCTGTCCGGACCGCGTCGGTATGCGGGTGCAAGCGCGGACGCCGTCGCGGATACCCGTGCGCACGCCGCTGCCGTGGCCGACGAGCCGTGGTTGAACGCGTCGGCCGCGGACCCGCTCGGTACCGACGTGCGGCGTGGTCTGCGACTGTACGTACGGACTCTTGCGCTCGGTGGCGCGTTGCTGGCGGTGCTCGCCATGCTGGTGCACGTCTGAGCCGCGCGCCCCTGGATCCCCTCGACCCCCTGCGCCCGGCTACCGCTCAGGATCGGTCGTCCGGCCGGGTCGCAGCCATCAGCTCGCGCCGCCGCTCCACCAACCGCTCGATCAGCGTCACGCTCCAGGGTCCGCCGCAGATGGTGTCCGCACTGGACAACGTGATCACCTCGGGCGCCAGACCGCGCTGGCGCAGGGCGGGGTGCAGCGACAGGGCCTGCGCGCGCGACCAGGTGCCGGGGCTGAACGGCGAATCGATCAGCACCTGCGGCTCGTGCACCAGCAGCGACTCCAGCGACAGGCGCCCGTAGCCGTCGATGCCCGCCACCTCGGCGACGTTGCGAAAGCCCGCGCGCCGCAGCATGTCGCCGCGCAGCGAGTTCGGGCCGACGGTGTAGCCGTTCGGGTCGTACACCGCGGCCAGCGGCGCCGAGATGTCCGGCACCGTGTCCTTCGGTACGCCCGTCGACCCGTTCGCCGACACCCTGTCCAGCCGCTCGCGCAGGTCGGCCACGAGTTCCGCTGCCCGGTCGTCACGATCGATCCACACGCCCACCATCAGCAGGTTGTCGAGCATCTGCTCCATCGAGCCGGCGATCGGCAGGCGGTGCACCGTCAGCCCGCTCGCCTCGAGCAATCGCACGGTGTAGTGGCTGGAGTACTCGCCGGCGATGACCGCGTCGGGTGCCAGCGCCAGCACCGGCTCGGCGGTGCCGTCGTTGACCGGCAGGCGGCGTGCGCGCTCGAGGTGGTGCGAGGCGGCCGGGTCGTGCGCCAGGCGGGACAGCGAGGCGATCTGGGCGGTGTCGGCCAGCTCCAGCAGCAGCTGGTCGGCGCACAGGTTGATCGAGACGGTGCGCGGTGCGGCGTCACCGGCGGACCGGACACCCGCCGCGTCGTCCGCTGCGCCGTTCGTCGCACCGCTCGCCACGGTCGCGGCACAGGCCAGCGTCAGCCCGGCAGCCGCCACCCACGCGAAGCGTCGCACCGGTGCCGGGCGTGGGTGCGTCAGCTCAGCCATGCCAGCCCCACCAGCACCACGGTGGCGATGAACAGCGTCTCGGCGACGATCAGCGCGATCGCCTGACCGCCGACGTCGAGCACGCGCCGCAGCGAGGTCTTCATGCCGACCGCGGCGATGGCGGTCAGCAGGGCCCAGCGCGACAGGTCGGACAGCAGCTCGGAGGCGGCGGCGGGCACCAGCCCGATCGAGTTGAGCGCCGCCAGCGCGATGAAGGCGAGCACGAAACCGGGGACCAGCGGCGGGCGCCTGGTCGCCACGCTCCCCGGCTCGTCGTGCTGCGCACGCATCGCCAGCGCGATCACCAGCACCACCGGGGCGAGCATGGTGACGCGGATCAGCTTGACCAGCGTGGCGATCTCGCCGGTCTCGTTCGACACCGAGAAGCCTGCACCGACCACCTGCGCCACATCGTGGATGGTGCCGCCCAGGAACACCCCGCCGGCCAGCGGCGAGAGCTCCAGCAGGTCGGCCACCACCGGGTAGGCCACCATGGCGACGGTGCTCAGCACGGTCACGCTCAGCACGGTGAACAGGAGATTTCTCTCCGAGTGCTCGTTCTTCGGCAGCACCGCGGCGATGGCCATCGCCGCCGATGCGCCGCAGATCGCGACCGAGCCGCCGGTGAGCAGGCCCAGCCGCCAGCCGCGCCCGAGCAGCTTCGCACCCAGCAGGCCGAACCCGATCGTGGCGAGCACCGCCCCTACCGTCAGGGCGATCAGGGCCGGGCCCAGGCCGATCAGCAGATCGATGCTGATGCGCACCCCCAGCAGGGCCACGCCGAGGCGCAGCACGGTGCGCGCGGTGAACTCGATGCCCGCCACGCAACCGCCTTCCTCGGCCAGGAAGTGGAACGCGATGCCGAGCAGCAGCGCCATCAGCATGGCCGGCGCGCCGTAGTGTTCCGACAGGAACTGCGCGGTGATCGCCACCACGAGCGCGACGAGAAAGCCACGGCCCAGCTCGCTCGCGGTGCCGATCAGGGCGAGGGCGCGGCCGCGTGGGGCGGTGTCGGCGGGCATGGCGGGTCGGCGCGGGGGGGCAGGATGAGGCGGCAGTCTACGCCGGTTCGGTACCGGCCCCGGACGGTGAGCGGGTGCGCCCCGCGAGCGGTGTCGACCGGACGCGGATCGGGATCGGATCGGCGGAGTAGTCCGTCTCGCTACATTACAAGACGGAGAGTGGTTCAAGCACTTGGTCACGACACTTGTGAATTCATGAAATGGTCGAGGTATTCGAACGCAGCAACTGGACCGACCGAATGGAAGAGGTGGCAGTGGAGGAGGTGGCCCGCGCGATCAGCGGCATCGACATCGGCGTGATCGCCGGGTACTTCCTGATCGTGGTGGTGATCGGCGTCTGGGTGTCCAGGAAGACCGAGACCGGCGAGGACCTGTTCCTGGCAGGGCGCTCGCTCGGCTGGGGCATCATCGGCTTCTCGCTGTTCGCCTCCAACATCTCCAGCACCACGCTGATCGGCCTGTCGGGGGCGGCCTATTCCAGCGGCATCGCGGTCTCGACCTACGAGTGGATGTCGGGGGTGCCGCTGCTGATCCTGGCGTTCATCTTCCTGCCGCTCTACCTGCGCTCGCGCATCACCACGATCCCCGAGTTCCTGGAACTGCGCTACGACCGGCGCAGCCGGCGCTACTTCTCGATCGTCACGATCGCGCTGTCGATCATCGTCGACACCGCCGGCGGCCTGTACGCCGGCGCGGTGGTGCTCAAGACCTTCTTCCCCGATCTGGTCATCTGGCAGGTCTGCGTCGCGCTGGGCCTGTTCGCCGGGGTCTACACCGCCGCCGGCGGCCTGAAGGCGGTGGTCTACACCGACCTGCTGCAGGCGATCGTGCTGATCTTCGGCACCACGCTGATGACCATCATCATGTTCGGCCAGCTCGACTATTCCTGGGCCAACGTGGTCGCGGCGGTTCCGAACGAGCAGCACCTGTCGATGATCCGGCCGATGGGCGACGACATGCTGCCGTGGCCGGGCATCCTGACCGGGGTGACGCTGCTGGGCTTCTGGTACTGGGTCACCAACCAGTACATCGTGCAGCGCGTGCTCGGCGCCAAGGACCTGAAGAACGCGCAGTACGGCGCGATCCTGGGCGGTTTCCTGAAGATCATCCCGCTGTTCACCATGGTGCTGCCCGGCGCGATGGCGATCCTGCTGATACCGGAGCTGCCCAATGCCGACATGGTATTCCCCACGCTGGTGACCACCGTGTTGCCGGTGGGCGTCACCGGGCTGGTGCTGGCAGGCCTGATCGCGGCGATCATGTCCAGCGTGGACTCGACCCTGAACTCCGCCTCCACGCTGGTGGTGCACGATTTCGTGCTGGAGGCGAAGCCGGACACGCCGCGCGACAAGATAGGCACCTACGGCAAGATCACCACCCTGATCCTGATGTTGGTGGCGATCGCCTGGGCGCCGCAGATCGCCAACTTCGGCGGGCTGTGGGTCTACCTGCAGCAGGCGTTCGGCATCATCGTGCCGCCGGTGGCGGTGATCTTCCTGGTCGGCACGTTCTGGAAGCGCGGCAACGCCAGCGGGGCGATCTGGGCACTGGGGCTGGGCCACGCGCTCGGTCTGGTGGTGTTCCTGCTCGGCCAGGCCGGCTACTGGCCGATCCACTTCACCATCAACGTCGGCATCATGGCCGTGATCAGCACCATCGTCTTCGTGGTGTTCAGCCTGCGCTCCGAGGCGCCGTCCGAGGACGTGGTGCAGCGCATGACCTGGTCGTCGGGCGTGGCCGCCGAGGTGCACGCCGCAGAGGGCAACGCGGCCTCCGGTGGCGGCCGGGCGATCTTCGCGGGCCTGCTGGTGGTCGCGATGCTGGCGGTCGTCATCGGGTTCTGGTAGCCGGGGCCGCGCCGGATTGTTCCGCGCCGGAAGCGGCGTCCGCCCGGACTCGTATAATCCGGGCATGAGATCCCTGCTCCTGGTCGCGCACGGCAGCCGCCGCGCCGAATCCAACACCGAGATCGCCCGTCTGGCCGAACGGCTGCGCGAGCGCCTGGCCGAGCCCAACACGCTGGTCGAGCACGCCTTCCTGGAACTGGCCGAGCCGTCGATCCCGGACGGCATCCAGCGGTGCATCGAGCGCGGTGCGACCAGCGTGCGCGTGGTGCCGTACTTCCTGGCGCGAGGCACCCACGTGGCCGAGGACATCCCGAACGAGGTGCGGGGCAAGCTGGCCGAGCACCCGGACATCGATATCCGCGTCACCGACTACCTGGGCACCTCGGAGGCGCTGGTGGACGTGCTGATCGGCCTGTCCCGCGATCCGTCCCGCGATGCGCCGCAGCCTGCCGTCGGCAGCGATGCCCCCGATGCATGAGGCCGCCGCGCCGCTTGCGCCGGTGCCCACCGACCCGGAAGGCTACCTGCGCGATCGTGCCGACTGGTCGCGCGAGCTGGCCACCGGGATGGCCGCCGCCGACGGTGCTTCTTGGCAAGGCACTTTGCCCGCGTCCTCGATTCGACAGCCACGCAGTCGCGTGGGCGGCGGGCCCTGCCGCGGTCGGCCGGCCGCGGACGGGCGCGCGGGGAGCCCGTCGCCGCCTCGCCGCTGACAACGCAAGTCGGGTGCCGGTCTGAAGACTGCAGAGCGCGCCCTGGGCCGGGAGAGACAAGCTGCCACTCGACGACGTTGCATGGCCCATGGGGGCGGGATTGGGGGGGGTGGCGGTAATGCGGAAAAGGTGTGAGTGTCGGCGACCGCCGCGGCGGCCCCCCGCCAGACACAAGACGTCCGCCGCCTGCCCGGCGGCCGGGCCGCGCTGCCGATGACGTCGGCACCGGCCTCGGCCGCAGTCACTCCGCTGGCTACGTGCCGTGGTTTGTCTCCTCCCCCCTGCCCTTCCTCGCCCCCCCCCTCCACGCCGTCGCGACGCTAGCGGCGTCATGGCACGGTGCCGGTGGCCGGCACAAGTCGCGGGGAAGTTGGTTAGCACCCCCCCTATCACCGGTCTCGCCTACCGTCCGCGCCAGTACCGTCTGCGAGCGGCACGTCGGAGCTGTGGCAACAGCGCGGCGTGCGTGTCGCCGAACCACACGCCAGCAGCGGGAGCCGGTATGTTGTGTGAAGACCGCCCCCCTGGGCGTGGGCGGTTGACAGACGCACGGAGGCGCGACTGCGTTTGCCCCGCGAGTCGTAGATGCGACGGCGGAGGCCGCCTCACACGCCTCTTACCCCGCGCTCGTTGCTCGTGACGTCTCATCCCGCGTCTCGTTGTGCCCCCGTGCGCCGCGCACGAGGCTGCCTTGTCACGCGCCGCGCTGGCTGGGCGTTCCATCGGCCCGCTCGGCACGAGGCACCGCGGCCGGCCGTGCAACCAGACTCACTCGACTGCGTCGGGTGACGAGCGTGGGGACTCCGGGCCAGCCGCCCGCCCCCGTCAATGGTGGCGCGGGGGTGCTGGGCGGCGGGCGACCGACAGTTGTAGCCGTCCGGCAGTGGGGCGTCGGCAGGGCGGGACGCCCGTCACAGCATGGTCGACGCCGGCGATGGCACCACGCCCGGTGTAGCCCGTGCTGTCCGCCGAGCGCGCCTGGGGTATCGTCGGGCGGCCACCACTACCGCTGGCGTGTCGTCCCAGCCTCGGTGGGTCTGCGTGGCGGTGACGGTGGCAGCGGCGTGCGCTCCACGCGCCCCCACGTTGACCGCGGGGTGTGCGCGCGCAAGTGCTTGCCCGCGGGCTGCCCGCAGTCACACGCAGGGCGGGCATGTGGCCAAGTCCAGCGCACCGCACGTGGTGGCTTGGCCGATTTTGGGCGGCGAGGGGCTCCCGGCAGACCACTGGCGCGGCGAGGGGTGTTTGGAGACCGCACGCCACCTGACTTGTTGCGCGGCGCCCTGGTCTTGTCCCGGTCTGCCGTCCTCCCCGGCCGCGCGCGCGGGCGCGTCTGCATCACAGCGTGCGCACGCAACGCGGCTCCCAACGCGCCCCGTGGCGGTCGGCCGGTCATGAGGCTCCCGCCCACGCGGCGGCACGCGCGTGGGCAACGGTCGGGATGGCGCCGGCGGTGCACATCCGCCACCGCGCCAACCATCACGTCGCGGGGGAAGGCGCTGCGAGGGGGGGTAACCGCCGCCCGCTCGTCGGACCGCCCGCCAAGGCGGGGCGGCGGCGGGGAGGGGGCACCCAGGGGGCATGCAGGGGGCATAGCCGTCCGTCCCCCGTGACTAGCGGTCCACTGACCGGCGGGGTGGCGCCGCCCCGCGAGGAGCTTTAAGCGGCTCCGCGGTGCGTGGCGGCGCCGACCGCGGCTCGTCTCTCCATCCACCGCCAGTGTACCGGCAGCGCACACCCGACCCGTCCGGCACTCTCGGCTCTCCTGTCACTACCCGCCCTCCCGCTCAAGGCCTTCCCGTTGGTCACGGTCTGACGTCGTGGCCCTCCACGCGCGCCGACCCACGCCTCTTCATCCGCGCGCCGTCGTCGACGACCCGGAAGCGTCCCGTGCCGTCGCTGCCATGGCCCGCATGGTGCTCTTGCTGCTGCTGCTCGCCGTGGCGGGCACGACTGCTGCGGCGCCGACTGCGCCACGGGTATGTCGCGTGGCCGACACGTGCACACGGCGCCTGCTCTCGGGCACCCCAGGCCAGATTGTCGCCAACGGGTGCGGCGTTGAGTTCTCCTTCAACAAGTCGTGCGTACCGTCCATCCTGAAATCGTGTGTGGCAAAGGACGAATGCGCACCCAAGAAGAAGGCGTTGCCCCTCTTGCGCGGCGGTACCTTCAAGAACACCTGCGGTAGGACGTTCCACATGTCGGGCTCATGCAAGCTCCTTCCCCTGTCGACCAGGTGCTACAAGGCGTGCGCGCGGCCCAGAGGGAAATCGTTCCTGAAAGTCATGCCGGGCGTGCCCGTGACGTGCGCGACCAAGTGCGTTGCCGCCGAGCGGAAGCAGAAGAAGATCAACAGCCGCGGCAAGAAGATCAACAGCCGCGGCAAGAAGTAGGGGAGATAGTCGCATGTTTGCCCTGCCAGCGGTGAGCTCTGCAGCCGGTAGGCGGGCGGGGCGTTCGACTTGCTGGTCGTGATTGTTGTGGAGATTGTCATGGACCGGCCGACTGCCGACGCGACCGCGTGGAGTGTAGATAGGGTGCAGCGAGCTGTTGTTTTGGGTGTGGGCGGAGCTTTTTTTGGGGTGAGAGCGTCGGCTTTACCCACCAGCTGACCCCAGATTTTCTGCCCAGTTTGTGATGACAGTGGTGTGCCCATAGCGTGACGGTCATGTGTGATGCTGCACGGCAGGGCAGAGAGGCTTCGTACCAGCTTACAAGCGCGTCCAGCCTCGAAAGGTAATGTTTCCAAAGTACAGTGCCACACTAGTTTTTGCACTCTGTTGACAATAACTGGACGTCAATGGATGGCTAGCTAGGCACGGGCGCCGCTGGTGTGTCGGTCACAGCAGACCGGCTCTAACTGCCGTTCTCTCGCACGCCGACTGTTGCACCACTCTCACAAATCGGCCTCTGCGACCCCGTTAAGGCCGATTTGTACGAGTGGTGCGACAGTTTGCGTGCGAGGTTTTTCCCTGGCCTTTAGGACAGGGTGCTCTCAAAGTGTAGTGATGCACACATATACTTAGATCACGGGACTTGATCTCCGTTTCAGAGGTGGCAGTCTGCATTCGTGTCCTCAGGCATCTGAGGGCGTGTCGACGTCGGAAGGGTCGCGATGACGCTAAAAGCGAATAGAGTTACGTGGCTGAGAAGGACTGTCCTGTCACAAGGGTCACAGGGCCCGGACGGTGCCTGCCCCCCTACCACCCCCCACCGCCCCGAGTTGCGCGCGGTGACCGCGCGCAGCGACTTCCGGGGCTTGACGCGCCCACGATGACCCGCGGGTGATCGTGCCTGCGCGCCGTCTTCTGTTGCGGCGGCGAGTCGGCGGTTGCTGACGCCATCTAGCGGCGCGGTTACAGGCGCCTCGTCGCGCGGCGATCAGTCCCACTCGCCCGACCGTGCGCCGTGTCGGCCGCCCTGCCCGCCGTGCGCAGGTGCGCTGCGCGGCGGAGTGACGGCCTCGCCCGTGGGCTCGGCGCGACGCCGGCGGGGGCCGCCGCCGCTGCGGTGGCGGATGGGGCACCCCTTTCCCCGCCCGACGCTCCCCCCACCACGGCAACGTGGCTGTACGTGCCCCCGTGCGCGCTCGCTGCCATAGAGCCGGCCGGCATGCCCGGTGTCAATGCGACGCCGAGCGCGCCACCGCCCTGAAGGCCAGGGTATTGCACGCACGTGCCTGGAATTCGCTATTCACATATAGACCGTGTGAGGTTGTCAATGGGATGGCACGGAGCCACGCCTTCACAGAGCGTGGCAGTCAACAATACCACTGAAGAGACACTCATGTTTGGTTTGCAACTCCAACACTTTCTTTTTCAAATATTTGTAAGAGACGGACAGACTTCCACAAAAAACGTTCGGAGCGGAGCCACGTAATTATGGGAGAGCAGCATGATTGTGCACAATATTGAGCACAAATCTACGTCCAGCCCGCGCACAACGCTGCTGCGAGACGCTCTCGACACCGTGGTCCAAGCGACACATTTTTGCTCGACCGCGCCGCACGCACACACGTACACTCGTCGTGGCCTGTGGTCAACGCGCACCCTGCGCGACAGACGTTGCGCAGGGCGAGCCTGCCCTGCTGTGCTTTACCCTTCGCCCGCCCGGCACGTCATCGTGCCTTGCCGCTGCGGTCTGTGCGGTACACCAAGTTTGGGTCGAGCGGCCACGTGTGCGCTCGCGGTTGTGCTCTCTTCTGCCATCGTGTGGTGTTGCGCCTCGGGCGGCGTAAAGCGACGCATCGTTCTGGGCATTTTGTGTCGCGCCCTTCCCGAGTGCTCCACCCGCCCTTCCATCGGCAACCTGCTCGTCCTGGAGGCGATTGTCACGCTGTGTTGGCGGGGCGTGTTCCGCCGTACCACCCTTCAGTGCCGTTCCCCGTAGCAGGCAGTCGTCATGGATCCTGCATCGACCTCGAAGCGGTACGATGTCTTTTTCAGGGGTGGGCGACTATGTTTTACAATAGACGCTGTCGTGCTTTTCTGTTGACGCTTGCCAGCTTGTGGGCGCATGGCACCTGGTGCGTGCTTTTCGTGACAAGCCTCTTTGGTTTTGCTGGTCTGCTGATCGACAACCGTCTAATGTCTGGCATGTTCACTCACTGCGTTCATCTGTGCGGTACATTGGGTACGCTTGCTACGTACGGTGAATGTATTCTTGCTCTCTTATTGCTTTGATGTGAGCAGCGGTGGTGGGAAAGGAGGCGCGGCGGATTCCTCGGAGCTGAACGTCGACTCCATCATCGAGCGTCTGCTCGAGGTACGTTGTGATGCGGTCGATCATTGGCGTGTAAGGTTGACTTCGTGACACGCGGAGCGGATGGCCCATGGCGTGAGTGGCGTGCGAGGCCTTGCTCCTTTGCTGACTTGACCGATTATTGCTTTTGTCGCACTCACTCATACTTTTCTCTCGGCTCATATGCCTTGAATGCCGTCTTACACATCTTGTTTGACGCGTGCAGCACAAGCCGTCTGGCGGGGGTAAGAAGTCGAAGGTGCGCGGGCAGCGGCCCGGGCGGCAGGTGAACTTGCTCGAGGAGGAGATCAAGCAGTTGTGTCTGCAGGCCAGGCAAATCTTCCTCTCGCAGGCGCCATTGCTAGAGCTCGACGCGCCCATCAAAATCTGCGGCGACATCCATGGGCAGTACCACGATTTGCTGCGGCTGTTCGAGTATGGTGGCTTCCCTCCGACCAGCAACTGTACGTTTTTGGTTCTCGACAGTGCTAGGGTGCCACGAGTGTCTTGCCTAGTCGGAGTTGGTGGGAGGCGCGTTGCTGCTGTAGCGCGTATGGTGTGGGCGTTCACGTTTGCAGTCGCAGTGTGCGATGGCCGCCTTGTGGAGGCCCAGCTGACCCACAATGTTGTTGCGTTTTGCTTTTTCGCATGTGGCTGGTTCGTCTGGCGTAGTTCTGTTCCTGGGAGACTACGTTGACCGGGGAAAGCAGAGCATCGAAACAATTTGCTTATTGATGGCGTTCAAGGTCCGCTACCCGGAGAACTTCTTTGTGCTGCGGGGCAACCACGAATGCTCCAGCATCAACCGCATCTATGGGTTCTACGACGAGTGCCGGCGACGCTACAACATCAAGCTTTGGAAGACGTTTTGCGACGTCTTCAACTGCATGCCTGTTGCGGCGATTGTAGATGAGAAGATCTTCTGCACCCACGGCGGGCTGTCCCCGGAGCTGACGTCGATGGAGCAGATCCGACGTATCCAGCGCCCGACGGACGTTCCCGACCAAGGCTTGCTGTGTGACCTGCTCTGGTCTGACCCCGATGGGGAAATCAAGGGGTGGGGCGAGAACGACCGTGGCGTCTCCTTCACTTTTGGCGGTGACATCGTAGCGCGCTTCCTGCAGCGCTTCGATTTGGACCTGGTATGCCGCGCCCACCAGGTTGTGGAGGACGGCTACTCGTTCTTCTGCGACCGCCGCCTGGTGACCATCTTCTCCGCGCCCAACTACTGCGGCGAGTTCGACAACGCTGGCGCCATGATGTCAGTGGACGAGACGCTGATGTGCTCTTTCCAAATTCTCAAGCCGGCCGACAAGAAAAAGATGGGTGGCTTCGGCACCCAGTAGGGTGGCGCTGCCCGACTGCGTGGCACGCAATTATGTGATATTGTGATGTGTTCTGTTGCTATTTGCCTCTTTCCGTTCTTTCTTTCTCCAATATCCCTAGCACTTGCGTGGTTCATGTGGGAAACGAGCGCATTGCTGATTGCCGTAGAGAGCGGCGGTTTTGTTTCCATCTGATGGTGGCGTCTAGGCATTTGTGCGTCGTTCCAATCTCGCTCGCATCATTCAGGCAGTGAGCAGCCAGCTCAAGCCCGCACTGTGCATGGTTTGTGTGACATATGGGCATCGTGGTTGCTGGTCATGTAGATTGCTCATCTTCCCTTGACGCAATGGTATGAACTTTGGTGGGCCCAGACATCAGTCGTTGGTTGCTTCGTGTACAGTACCTCACCGTCTCGGTAGCGAGCCTTCGGCGCCGGCAATCCGGCTGGATGCATTGTAGCCATGCATTGCGATTCCGGTTGAGCGCGGCCACCACGCTCACCATTCCAGAGACCATCTGAGCTATAGCAGAAAAGCGAGCCGTCCTTCAAACTGATTGAAAATGCATGGAATCACTGCGATAGACACAGTACTGCGAAGCGCCTCGCGTGGAGGCGTGCACCAGGTACATCTTTCGCGAAGGTAGAATGATGGGATACATGCAGGTCAACCAGAACTCTCCCCGGACCAATAACGCGAAGCACCTGCACCCAGCGTACAACAACAAAAACCAGAACCCGGAACACCTGTGCTCAGCAAGAAATGAAACAGCAAACACAGTTGACACAGAGGCTCGCCAGCCACACACCTATGCCGCGCTACATACCACGGCGGGCGCGTGCATCCCGCCTGCCCGGGCAAGTCCCCTGACCCATGCACATCCACCCATGCATATGCGTCGTCCTGCGCGCACTCTCGTGGCAGCCCCACCGCCACCTCCGCCCCTGTACAACTAACAGCTCGCTACTTGGTGTTGAGTGGGTTGGTGAGGTTGGAGAAGAAGTTGCTGACGCTGGCGAGGAAGCCTTCACCCTCAATCGGCCTCGTTGCCTCCGTCACCACCTCGTCTGGGAACTCCTTCAGCTGGTAACCGTAGACCAAGTCGTCCGCGACGTCTTTGAGCGTCGGGAAGAGCCGCAGCGCCCCCGATGCCAGGTCCTTCTCCGTCGCATAGATGGCGCGTACAACGCCACCCGAGCGGGGTACCGCCAAGCTGCCGACCGGGTACCAGTTGGGCTTCTCCCCAGTGTCCTCCGGCCGCCGCACCCAAATGTTGTACTCTGGCATGCCCGACGCTTTCATGTCGTCGTACTTGTTGCTGGCCGCGTTGCGGCGGACAGCCGCTGCCGAAGGGGGCGCCGCCGCCGCTTTGGCTGGGCCAAATCCCTTGGGCTGAGTGGGCGTGGCTTCTTGCGGTGCGGGGGAGGTTTCGTCTGCCGCCCCGGGCGCCTCGCTGGCGTTCTCCGCAGCCATGGTCGGGCGGCGGCTGCAGGCATGGGCCCGCGACTGAGCCTGGCCCGGGAGCGCCAGCGGGGACGTCATGAAGGCCATGGCGCCGAAGAGTTTTCAAGAGAGGAGGTAGAAGGAGCAGGGAGGAAGTGTGGGGAAGAAGGCGGACGCGTCGGAAGCGGCCTGCGGGGAAGGTGTTGGCAGACGGAAGAAGACGCGGCGATGCGCGACGCTTGGGCAGGTGGTGATCCCTCGACCACACGACTCCGGCGCTGGCGACAGCATGGATTGGACACACTGACTCTGGACGTCACACGTGTACGGCCCAGAACGCTCCACGCCTGTGCCCAACAGAGCGATCCAAGTCAATTCCCTAGACTTGAAACCAGGGTTCTACTCAAGTTTTACCTGGGCGTTAGGTCACGGGTACCATACTGTACCCTGAATAGGATTAGGAAGAGCGCCCGGGGCGCTATTGAGGGGCGTTCTTAGCGCGCTGTTAGGGCGCTGTTACATAGGGCGCTGTTAGGGCGCTGTTCACTAGGGATGGGCAACTGGTTTAGCGTAACTGGTTGTAACTGGTTTAAATTGTTTTTTGCCAAAACTGGCATCAACCAATTTTGGTATTTAAAAACTGTGCAAATCAGTTCCCAGGTGTACCCAGGACATGTGGGAACAGATTTGCACCGGCTGACCGCTCGAAGGCGGTGCACGGCTGTCTGCCAACGCACAGCCTCGTCCCACCTCCAGCCAAAACAGCAGCCTCGTCGCAGTGCAGGGCAGTGACGGGCGCCGGTTGAGTCCCGAGTCACTAGTTGAGGACCCGGCCTACGTGGCGATGATTGCCAATGCCAACCCCCACTGGTCCACTCTGTCGAGGTCAACCCTTTCCCGAGCTACATCTACTCGCTTCCGGGAGCTGCAGGGCGACGCGAGGGCGACCTTAAGCGGCGTGACCATATGCCACGTCAACACGGACATGTGGACGTCTCTGGCAAACGAGCCGTTCGGATCCTTTCTGGTCTCGTACATTGACCAGGCCTGGGTACTGCGGTCCCGTGTGTTGTGCTGCGGCGTCGTCAACGGCCGCCACGCGGCGTCTGCCATTGCTACCTTCTTGCTGCGGGTGGCCGGCGAGTTTGGCATTAGTGACAAGGTTGGGATCGTGCGCACGGACGGGGCGAGTAACTGCATGGGCGCCGGCCGCGTCCTCGGAGAGGCGGCGCGGGGTGCCGACCATCCGAGCGGCTTTGAAACTGGTAGGGCCAGATTCGTGGCGCCGACGGGCGACGCATGCGGCGTCGGGCGCGCGGACGTAGTGGGTGGCGCGGAGCATGCGGAGGCGGGGGGTGCCGCAGGGCAAGCGGATCGGCCCGGCGGCGCAGCCGGGGCGGCCACCGAGTCGGATGAAGAGGAAGGAGGAGACGGGGCAGACCTGGAGGACGTTGGATCTGACGGTGGTGATTTTGTATCCCCGACGGAAGCTGCCTCGGGCGGGACAACTTACACCTCGGAAGAGGAAGAGGCTCGGGCGAATGTATTTTGTGCGGAAATTCCGGGGGCCTTCCACGACGGCCGTGAGCCGGCAGGCGGGCGTGGCGGTGCCGCGTTCTCTTGGCAGCACGCTCGCTGTGCCACGCACACTCTTCAATTCTCGGTGCGGGCTGGCCTCGCCGTCCCTTGTCTACGGGGCATCCTTAAGAACGTGCGACTCGTGTCCAAGCTCTGCCGCACGAGCACGAACTTTAAGGAGGAGCTAAGACTGTCGGTCGAGAGGGAGGAGGCCCGCATGGCCACTGCAGAGGGGCGTGGGATCGTCCGGGAATCCGACCTCGTGTCCCGTCTCATGATCGACTGTCCGACACGGTGGGGCTCGACGTTGACCATGCTCCGCCGCTTCGTGCGGGTCGGGCCGGCCGTACCCCCGGCACTCTCGTCGTACTACTTCTACACCTCCGTGCAGGGCTCCAAGAAGCGCGTGGAGTGCCCCAACATGGTCGAGCAAGCCGCGCTGCTAGCGGTCATCTCCTTCCTCTCTGTACTGGAGGGCGCCTCAACCTCCCTGGGATCCGAGGTGAAGCCCACAAGCTTGTTGGAGGAGACGGTGTTCTGGTACGTCAAGAAGGTTGGTGCTCCACAGGTGGGCGACTGTGTGAAGGTGGCCGCGCTGAAGCGATTCGTGTTGGAGAACATGCGCGTGCGCCGTGAACGCGAGCGCCTCACCGGAACTAACCCCGAGTGGTTTCCCATCCGGCTGGCTGCTGTGTTGCTCAACCCCCGCACCAAGGCGTTTGACTTTGGCAAGAACGCGGCAGCGGTATCCGTGGCGCGAAACAGCGTTCTGGATATCATCAAGTGGATGGCGGCACGGGCTGACTTGGCTGACGAAGGTACGATGCCGGCGGCGGCAAATGATGGCATCAATGCTTCAAACAAATGTCGTCGCTCATTTGTTGGAAACTTGCTTTCGTAGACCACCCCCTAACATGAGCTGGCGGACGGGGGTGATGCTCGACCAAATCCGGCGTCTGCTCTGTTCTCTACCACGGTGGAGGCTGAGTGGGAGTCGTACCTACGATGCTCTGTGATCACCCTTCCGGGGGATACCGCTCTCTCCTGGTGGAGAGCGCATCAGCAGGCCTTCCCTCGTGTGGCCATGAGGGCTCTCTACCTGCTATCCGTGCCAGAAACGAGCGTGTCGTCTGAGCGGGTCTTTTCTCGGGCGGGACGTACTGTCACCAAGCAACGAGCTCGTCTGACGGGCGCTAACGCCGAGAAGTATATTGTACTCGGTGACGACTTGAGTCGTAGCCGACAGCTGTCGGTGTCTGGGGGTGAAGTGGATGAGTGACGGGGTGATTTTCACGTCTGTGAGTGTATGTGATTGTCAGGAAAGGGACGAACAAGGTCGCGTTGCCGATACCATGTGCAGAAAAGATGATGCACCTCATCACTAGCGCCCGTCGACAAGAGCACTCCGGTTTCTGCGGTGACTACGAAAGAATGACACGGACGTGCACATACAACCTCTTTAATGCAACGCGCACTCGCTGTTGTCCGTCCCTCCTCCCTCCCCACGTCGTCTTGCTCCTATCTTGTCCAACACACATCGCCATCGACCTCCACCACCCCGCCCCCGCTCGCCCTCCCGTCCTATGCCGCGTATCTCCCCGCTTCGCTCTCCTTGCCTTGATTGAACCACCAGAGCCAGCAACTCTATCGCCACCGCAGCGTGCGCCCGTCGCTCGCATTGCCTCGCACGGGGAGCGACTGGAGACCACGATATCGTCAACCACACCAAAAGCCAAGAATGGGCAGCGCACAGGACGCACACCAGGAAGCAGAGTTCAGCAACACAGAAATGAGGTGACAGTTGGGTGAAGCGTCTCGGGAATGCAGGAAAAAGAGGAGGCGAGCGGCAGAACCACAAGAACGGGAGAAACAGGCGCTGTCTGGAACACCCCAAGATTAACAGGACAACACCCAAGCTCAACCCAAGCTGGTAAAAGAAGCGGAGAGGACGGCAATCACACATCCACAGACACTGAACATACCAACCGCATGGGATTCCAGGACTGAAGGCTGTAGCCATGACCCACCCAGGGGTGTTCGTTGCACGTTGGTATCCAGTCGAGAAACACCTGGAGTGAACACCACAACAGCGACCGGCGAAGACACGCAAGAAGAACAACAACGACGGTAGTTTAAAAGCAAGAACATTGACTGAAGGAGAGAGCACGAAAAGCATCACACTAAATATGTGGTGAGAAACGACATTGTTACATGGCATGAGAAAGATCCCTGCTTGATCATATCGAGGGGGCAAACGACCATTGCACAGGTCGTGAAAAACATCCGATAGGGCGCAACGTGTGTTGGAAGGATCTTGATCAGTTTAGAAAAATAATGGCGCGGATCTCCACTTTATTAAGATGAGGACCGCCCTCGGCATTCGAGAGCGGACCAACAGTTTTAGTCGATTGCAGCTGGGTGACGGAGCAGTCGGTT
>ENA-ORXT01002985-ORXT01002985.1-marine-metagenome-genome-assembly--contig:-NODE-2985-length-19333-cov-16.224086_pt1 | contig 19333 bp, 18 predicted proteins | sample MGYA00237868_ERZ511482 | MGnify/ENA metagenome assembly ERZ511482
GTCCCGATCACGTACTCGATTCGTATTTTCATCCGTCCCAGCGGCCGATTGAAACGCTTCTGCTAACTATCCGTCGGCCTTCCTTGATGCGCCTTGGATGGCCTAAGCGTGTCGGCGTGCATCTCATCCAGTTCCTAGCGGTCGGAGTCGACCAAGCACACCGTCCACCGTCCGCCTCAACCAGTGCGGAAGTTGCTCCCGGCACAGCTGCAGGCCGTGTACTCGATCGGTGCCGAACGCGCTCGACGGAGTCAATCCGCTGGCGGCTTCGACGAAAAGTTGGGCCTTGTTCGTGTGCCTCTTCATCTCACCGCTGTAGGATAGGCGATGTTCCTTTCGGACGCTCTACCGAACTATCCATGGCGTCGAGCGCCACGATTGCGATCCGTAGCCCGTCCTCGGTCAGGGTGCCCTCGGACGATAACGCGAGGCGACCGAACTCTGCTAGCCGGCCATCGATCTTGCACACGACCTACTAGGAGATGGACTCATGCAGGATGCACTCGGTGGCGATGTGGAACAGGATCCGGTACTCGCACCCGTACAATAGGAATAGCAGCAGCTGGTCGGGTAGGCAGAGCTTGTTTGGACGTTCGATATTCTTGTTGGCTTTTGCGTGTCGAAGAACCTCGAGAATCGGCCTCGGCACGCCGTAGAAGTGGCGGAAGGCGTCGCCGTCGCGCTCCCCGCGAGTTACTCGTATCTCATGCAGTCCAGGCGCAGTCGGGCAAGAATTTATCAAGAGATATATTGGTTTCTCAGTTTCGTCTAGTTTTTATTTAGATTTTGATGTCATTCTCGATTGCAACACTCATTTCCTGTGATGAGTAATTTCTGAACGTCAATAGTAACGAGGTCTGAAGTTGATTAATATTCCGTCTTTATACATCGCAGGCTTTCCTAAAACAGGCACCACATCTATTGCCACGATGCTATCGGCAAGCGGGTTCTTCTCTACTCCTTTGCGTAAAGAACCCCACTACTTCTCGCCTGAGTTTCCTCATCTTCGAGGGCTAGCGACCCTTAATGATTATCAGAATAACTACTCTTCAAGTGTGGCAGGCATGATGGACTACGATGCCTCGACGTGGTACTTATATAGTGATTCTGCAATAGAGAAGATTGTTCGCGAGAATCCAGACGCCAAGTTTATTATCGGCCTAAGAGATCCGTTTCAGTTTTTGCTATCTTACGCGGATCATCTGGAGAGGAAGGAATACGCCTCAAATGCAATGCAGTCTTTTATTGCGGGGCACCCTCGTTCTGAATCTTTAAATTGCGACATAGAAGATGACGTTGGCTACTTGTTTGATTGGAAAGAAAGACTCTCTTTTGATGTCCATTTAAAGCGTATGTATGGCCATGTTGATCCGAAGAACATATACATGTATTATCTAGAGGATTACATTGAAAACCCTCAAGAAGTGATAAATAGAATTAGTGAGTTGACCAGTATACCGACTCTTAAGAATATGAGTTCTATTCATGCAAACAAAGGTGGAAGAGTTAGAAAAAATTTGATATCTCAAGGGGTTATGTCATTACGAAAGGAATTGGGAAAGAGTCCTGTGCTTGAAAAAATGGTGCGAGGGTATCGAATAGGTCTGGGGGGCAAGGTGTATCGCAGTTTAACCCGTACAGATAAGAAGGCTAGCAGAAGCTCTGAAGAGCTATGCGAATTGAGACAGCTTACTCGTTCGTTCTGTATAGACCAGATTGATTCTGTGTACGGCATTTCTGTTCAATATATGCAGCCCGCAGTTTCTCGGCGATGTAAACTTCTATTAAAGTCACATGCACGCTGATGCTTTGTATGCGCCAGGGCATCGACGTCTTGCACTGATCGGAGGACGTCATCGGACACGCTACGACGACACCTCGTCTCACGCACCCGCGCTGTAACCGGTCATTCGCGACCGTTCTTGCTGGGGCCGGTCAGTCCGCGTGTGAGTTTACGGCCAGCCTGCGCAGATTCGGCCAGGTGATCTGATTCACTGCCGTCCTCCCCAGTAACGAGGATAACGCGATGAAGGTGCCGAGCACGCTTGAGGAGCACGACCCGCTCGTGCTGATCGGCCAGTTGTTCCGCTCATGGCGCTACCCCTGTAACGTAGTAAGCGCGGCCGAATCGACGTATTGCCGAAGGGGCACGCGCCGGCAAGCATCGCACTCGTCCCTTGCCGACGAGATTACGATGAGCTTGCGTCCCCGTTCTCCATCCACCCCGCGTGGCCCTCACTCGCATGTGCGTCAACGCTGGGCCCGGATCGTGGCCGACTACGAGCACAGTGGCCTGACCCAGCGGGCGTTCTGTGACCGGCACGGATTTGCCCTGTCCAGCCTGACTCGCTGGCGCCGGCTATTGGCAGACTCGCCGGGCGAACCCTCATCGAGCTTCGTACCCGTCACGCTGGCCGAGCCGACAACGGGTCCGGAGTCGAGGCCCATCGGCGTCGATGTCGACGACCGGGTGCGCCTCAGGCTGCCCAACGGGCTGGTGATCGAGGGGGTGAGCACGAGCAATGTCGCGGCGGTCGTCGCGCTGGTGCAGGCGCTGTGAAGCGGCGTGTCCTGCGGCCGGATCCGGCCAGCGCCCAGGTGTTCCTCTACCGCTACCCGGTCGATTTCAGAAAGAGCTATCGCGGACTATCGGCGATCGTCGAGATGGAGCTTGGTCACGACCCGTTCAGTGGTGCGCTGTATGCCTTTTGCAACCGGGCGCGCGACAAGATCAAGATCCTGCTGTGGGAGGACAATGGGTTCGTGCTGTATTACAAGGCGCTGGCAGAAGAACGCTTCCGCTGGCCGGGTCCGGGCGACAAGACGATGCCGCTCAGCGGCGAACAGCTGAACTGGCTGCTCGATGGCTACGACATCGAGGCGATGACGCCGCATCGCACGCTCGTCTACGAGACAGCGTGCTGAGGCCGCTGGTAAAATCCACGGCATGTCCGCCGCCTCCGACACGCTCGCCGTAGCTTGGCCGTTCGCCACGACGGCGGCGAGCACGCCCGATGCGCTGCTGTCCGCGGTACTCGAGCAGCAGAAGCTGATCGAGCGCCAAGCGAAGCTGGACCAACAGAAGACGCGGATCATCGGCAACCTGGAGACGCGTGTTCAGGTGCTCGAGGAGCAGCTACGACTCGAGCGTCATCGCCGCTTCGGTGGCTCCAGCGAAGCGCATGCACTGCAAACCGCGCTGGATCTGGATGACGACACGCCACAGCTTGCTGACGGTGATGCGGATCCGGATGCGGCCGGCGACACCGATGCGCCGCAGGATCCGGACAAGCCGCCACGCAAGCGACGAGGCAAGAAGGCCCTGTCGCCCGATCTTCCCCGGATCCGCCGCGAGTTCCTGCTCAGCGATGCCGAGCGCGAGGGCGCGATCGACACCTTCCTGACCAAGGTCAAGGAAGAGCTGGACATCGTGCCCGCTCGGGTCCAGGTGATCGAGTACTGGCAAGAGAAGGCGATCTACCTGGACGAGCACGGCGAGCGTGCGATCCGGGCCGCGGTGCGCCCGGCGCACCCGATCGGCAAGGGTATCGCCTCGGTGAACCTGCTGGCCTGGCTGGTGTGTTCGAAGGTGGTCGATGGGCTGCCGCTGAACCGTCTGGCACTGATCCTGGCGCGCTACGGGGGCGAGATCGACCGCTCCACGCTGGCGCAGTGGATGATCTCGCTGCACACGGCGATGGCACCGCTGCTGGCGCGACTGGAGCCCCACCTGCTCACCAGCGACTACGTGCAGGGCGACGAGACGCGCTTGCAGGTGTTGAACGAGCCGGGGATGACGGCCACCGGGGATCGTTGGATCTGGGTGATGCGCGGCGGTCCACCGGATAAACCGGTGGTGATGTTCAACTACGACAAATCACGCGGCGGGGCGGTGGCCGAGCGGCTGCTGAGCGGCTTCACCGGGCGCTACTTCCAAAGCGATGGCTATGCGGGCTACGACGCGGCGTGTCGGGCGAAAAAGGTGGTGCACCTGGGCTGCTTCGACCATGCGCGTCGCAAGGTCGTCGAGGCGATCAAGGCACAGCCGAAGCCGGCGTCGGGCAAGCCGAGCAAGGCGATGGTGATGCTGTCGAAGATCGATGCGTTGTATCGGCTGGAGCGCCAGTGGAAGGAGCTGGACGACGACGAGCGCCACGAACGGCGGCAAAGGCAGGCGGTGGCCAAGCTTGCCGAGCTCAAGCGCTGGCTGGAGCTGAACGCGCCGAAGGTGGCCAAGGACACGCTGACCCGAAAGGCGATGAGCTATGCGCTGAACCAGTGGGATCACCTGGTGCGCTACTGCGAACACGGGCAGCTTCGGATCAGCAACGTGCTGGCGGAGAACGCGATCCGGCCGTTCGCGGTCGGACGCCGGGGCTGGCTGTTCAGCTCGTCCCCGGAGGGGGCAAAGGCGCTGGCAACGTTCTTCACGCTGGTGGAGAGTGCGAAGGCGAACGGGGTGGAGCCGTACGCCTACCTGCGGAAGGTCATTGGCGAGATCGCCGCCGCGGACACGGACGAGGCGCTCGATGCGCTTCTGCCGTGGAACGTGTCATAGAGGCAGGGTCGGCAAGGGGAGCTACGTCGATTTGCTCGCGCTTACAACGTGTCGACGAGCGCGTCCACCACCACCGACCCGGTGGCGATGCCGATGCGCACGCGAGGCACGCCCGGGTCGTGCACCCGGGCCGAGCGGGTGTCCGCCAGCAACGCCAGCCCGGCGCGCACCGCTCGCTCTGCGTCGTCCTCGCGCGCTGCCGGGTAGCCGAAGTAGAGCAGCGCCCCGTCGCCCAGGAACTGCGCGAGGTGGGCGCCGAAGGGCAGGCAGGCGCGCGCCACCCGGTCGCGCCAGGCGTCGAGCAGCCGGCGCATGTCCTCGGCCTCGAGCGTGCGGGCCAACGCGGTGGAGCCCACGATGTCGCAGAACATCACGCTGAGCACGCGCCGCTGGGCGTGCCGGGGAGGCGGTGGCGGCGGCGCGGGCGGGTGTGCCGACGGCGAGGCGGGAGCGCTCGCCGGTCCCCGCGCGGTCGTCACCTCCGGACGCCGGGCATCGGCGAGGGCGGGCTCGCCGCGGATGGCCCGCAGCAGGCGCAGCCGCGCACCGAGCGGCAGTCCGATGGCCGCGAGCATCGGATCGTCCAGCTCGACCAGCACGTCGAGATCGATGGCCTGGACGATGAGGTCGTCGTGCAGCGCCGATAGCCCGTGCCTCGCCAGCCAGGTCGCCAGCGTCTCGTGCCCGATGTCAGGATCGGCGTCCACGTCAGCTCGACAGCCGGTGGATCTGGTGCCCGTTGTCCACCAGCCGCCGGGCCAGCAGCGTGGCCATGCGCTCGTGGAACAGCGAGGCGAGCTTCGGATCGTCGGCGAGCATGGCCGCCAGGCTCTCCCGGGACAGGTGCAGCAGAGCGCTGGCCTCGAGCGCGACCACCGAGGCGGACGCCGTCCGGTCCAGGTAGGTGGAGACCTCACCCAGGATCGAGCCCGCACCGACCTGTCGCACCCGGACCTCGCGCCCCGATTCCCCCCGCACGCACACGTCGAGCCGGCCGTCGCGCACCAGGTAGATGCCGCTCGCGGGCGCTCCCTGCACGAACAGCGCGGCATCGATGTCGAGGTGCAGCGGGGTCATGTACCGGATCAGGGCGCGCATCACCGGGTCGTCGCCCTGTCCGCCCGGCCAGGCGTCGGGTCGACGGGGCGATCGGACGGCACGTCGACGCGATGCCGCTCGAGCAGCGCGTTCTCGGCCCGCTCCAGCGCAGCGTCGAGCGAGTCGTGGAAACCGAGCCCGCCGTCGGCGCCGCCCGCCCCGGGCCCGTCGCCGTCGAGCAGCGCGGCGCGTATCGCCTCGCTCGCCGCCGACACCAGCACGATCAGGTCGTGCTCGTCGGCGAACACGCGCAGCCGCGCCAGGGTCTGCCGGGCCGTGGAGTCGATGCCGCTGACGCGGTCGAAGTCGATCAGCACGTGACGCGGCGTCGGCAGGGTCGCCTCGGCGGTGCGTCGCTTGAGCCGCTCGATCAGCGGGTGCGCGGAGCCGAAGAACAGGTAGCCGTGCAGGGCCAGCACGAGGATCTCCCCGCCGTGCGCGTCGAGCAGGCGCCGGTCATCGTCCGTCCGGTCCACGGTGCTGCGGATCTCGAGCCCGGTGCAGCGCCGGCGCACCACGTCGATGCGGCTGTAGCCGAGCACGAACAGCGCGATGCCCACGGCAAGCCCGGCGACGATGCCCGGCAGGAAGCCCGCCACGACCACGGTCAGCGCGATGAGCGCGATGGCGGCGAACTCCAGTGCCCCGTGCCGGCGCCACGCGTCGAGCAGCGATTCCTTCAGCAACTCGATGCTCACCCACAGCAGGAGGGCTGCGAAAACGAAGCGCGGCATGAGCGTGAGCAGTTCCCCGGCGAACAGCAGCGCCGCGACGCAGACCGCCGCGACGATGACGCCGACGGCGCGGGAATCGCCATGCAGGCGCGACCCCAACGTCGTCACCGCCAGCGCGTGATTGCCGGGCAGCCCGCCCGTCAGGGCCGACAGCAGGTTCGTCGATCCGCACAGCTGCAGCTCGCGATCGTGATCGACCTCGGTCGACAGGGTGACCTCGAGCGTGCCGACGGTGACCAGGCTCGCCATCAGCGCGATGAACACCAGGACCGCGAGCTGGGGCAGCTGGCCGGGCAGGGCGTCCCATCGCACCAGCGACAGGTCGGCCGGCCCGATCGGCGGGTAGCGGGCCTCGCGGTGCTCGCCGGCCAGCATCCAGTCGTTCGACAGCCACGTCTCGAGCGCCGCGCCGCCGGCATGGGCGCCCAGGTGCGTGACCGCGACGAACGCGGCGATGGTGGCGATGAGCACCGCGGGCACGGCCGCGCGCGATGCCCCGCCGAGCGAGAGCCGGGTCAGCACGCCCGCCAGCGCGATCGTCAGGACGAGCTGCGCGTCGGCCCCGGGCGCGGCCAGCGCCTGCGCCGGCGATGCCCCCGGGGCCGCGGCGACGCCCAGCGACAGCGAGAAGCCGATCAGCAGCAGCGCGGTGCCTGCGAGAAAGCCTGCCACCACCGGGTGCGGGACGAAGCGGATGAAGCGCCCCGCACGGCAGCGCCCGACGAGCCACACGCACAGCCCGACGACGAGCGTGCTGCCGACGACCATGACCACGGAGGTGGCGAGCAGCGCGGGTCGTGCCTCGTCGCCAGCGAGGCCGGGCGCGTCGGCGAGACCCGCGACCATCGTCGCCAGGATGATCACGAGCGACTCCTGCACGCCCCCGACGCCGCCCCGGAACTGCGAGCGCAGGGCGATGGAGGCGGCGAACACCGCGCAGCCGATCAGGGCCATGGCCACGCCGACCATCAGCCGGTCGGGCAGCGTGGTGCCGAACAGCAACGAGGCGTCGGCCAGCGCGAACACGATCATCATGATGGAGCAGAAGAACCCGGCCAGCGCGATGTCCAGCGCTCGGGAGAGCCGCCGCGTCGCGGCCCCGCGCTCCGGCGCGCTCACCCGGCCAGCATCCGGATCTGGCGACCGTTGTCCACCAGCCGTTCGGCGAGCGTGGACGCCACGTGCCGGTGGAAGCGCGAGGCGAGCGCCGGGTCCTCGGCGAGCATCCGCTCCAGCGCCGGCGGCGTGATGCGCCACAGCCGGCAGCGCGTCTCGGCCACGATGTCCGCAGATGCGGGTCGGTCGAGGTAGAACGACAGCTCGCCGAGCAGGGCGCCCGGGCCCACGCTGCGCACGCGCACCTCGCGCCCGGCACCGGGCAGCCGGACGGCGAGCCGTCCCTTGCGCACCAGGTAGAGCGCGCCGGCCGGTCGCCCCGCCAGAAGCAGCGGCAGACCGGTCTCGATCACCAGCGGGTCGGCGTAGCGCGTCAGGCGCTGCATGCCCGCCTGACCCAGTGCGCGCACCAGGCGCCCGCGATCGCCGCGGTCCGCCCAAGGCAGCGCGCCCAGCAGTGCCTCCTCGCGTGCCTGCAAAGCCTCGTCGAGGCTGTCGTACACGCGGACTTCCGGGAGCGCGTCCGACGGGTCGTGCGTCGAAGCGGCGCACCCCCGCGATCCGATCACGGCCTCGAGCGCGGCTCGCCGGGACGCGGGAAACCCGGAGAACGCGACGCTGACGCCGCGCCGCCGCGTCAGCGAGCACAGCCGGGCGAGCGCGCGCACCACCGAGGCGTCCAGCCCCCTCACCCGCTCGAAGTCCAGCACGACGTGACCGCGTTCGTCGCCGGACCCGCCGGCGAGCCCGTCGTGCGCGTCCAGCCGGGCGCGCAGCTGCTCCAGCAGCCGATGCGCCGTGCCGAAGAACAGGTAGCCGTGCAGGCGCAGCACCAGCAGCCCTGCGACGCGTTCGACCAGCAGCTCGCGTTCGGCCGCGCTCCGATCGGCGTTGCTGCGCAGGTCCCCCGCGGGAACCGCGTCGCGCAGGACGTCGATGCGTCCGTAGTCGAGCACGAACAGCGCGAGCGCGCAGCCCAGCCCGACGAGCAGGCCGGGCAGGAAGCCGAGCGTCACGATCGACGCGGCGATGGCGGCGACGATGCCGATCTCGCCGCGCGACAGCGACGCGCGCGGTTGCAGCAGCCAGCTCGCCGCGAGATCGCCACCGACCCACAGCAGCAGGCCGCCCACCAGGAAGCGCGGCGCGTGCGCGAGCACCGCGCCGGCGAACGGCAGCGCGACCAGCACGAGGGCGGCGACCAGCAGCGCCGTCAATCGGCGGGCCGCGTGCATCCGTTCGGCGACCTGGGCCATCGAGATGCTGTGGTAGCCCGGCAGTCCCAGCGTCGCCGCGCCGACGAGACTCGCGTTGCCGACGGCGCGCAGCTCCCGTGCCTCGTCCACGTCCCGGTCCAGGATCTCCCCGGTCGCGCCGATCTTCACCAGCATCGCGACCAGCGCGATGGCCAGCACGGCGCCGATGAACGGCAACCGGGCCGCGATGCGCGACCAGTCGATGCGCCACGGCTCGTGCAGCCCCGGCGGGGGCCAGGCCAGGCGGTGCGACTCGGTGGCGAGCGTCGCGCCGGCGGCGCGCAGCGACTCGAGATCCAGTCCGGCCAGGTGGGCGATCCCGCGCCACAGCGCGTAGCCGAGCACCAGTGTCGCGACGAGCGCCGGGCCCGGCGCTCGTCGACGCGCGGCGAGCGTCAGCGCCCCGGCCGTCGCCGCGCCGAACGCCAGCCCGGACAGGTCGTGCGCGCACGGAAACCCCTCGACGATCGCGACGAGAGACGCGCGGCCCGTCAGCACGGGCAGCGCCGCCAGCATCAGCACCAGCCCCGACCCCCCGAGCAGGCCCGCCACCACCGGCCAGGGCACGTAGTGCACGAAGCGTCCCAGCCGGTAGCGGGCGGCGAGGTGGCACGTCAGGCCGAGGGCGACGGAGGTCGCTAGCAGCGCGGCCACCGCCGTGACGAACACGGTGTCCGGATCGGTGCCGGCCGGGAAGCTCGCGGCGATGTCGGCGACCAGCGTCGCGAGCATCACCACGGTGATCTCCTGGCCGCTGGCGATGGCGCCGGGCAGGCCGGAGCCGAGCGACACGACGACCGCCACGACGGCGGCGCCGACCAGGGCCATGCCCAGCCCCGCGGGCACTCGGGCGGGCAGGGTGGCGCCGAACAGCAGCGAGGCGTCCGCCACGGCGTAGGCCAGCGCGAGGACGGCGCACACCAGCGCCGCCGACATCGAGCTCGCGATGTCGAGGAACACGTCGGCGACCGGCCCGTCGGTCGATCCGGCGGTGCCGGGTCGCCTGCCGGGACGCGACGACGTCGATTCGATTCGCTTCAATCCAACGGTCGTCCGATGCACCACGCGTGTGTCAGGCTAGCATTTCGGCGATGCGCGAACGTCGTCCGATCATCCCGCTCGACCTAAGTCGAGCGCGCCAGCTACACGATCGTGTCGAACGCCACGTCCGCGTCGCTCTCGCGCATGTCGAACTGCCCCGCCTGGAAGCGGATCGCGATGTGTCCGTCGTGCTCGGTCTGCGTCAGGTAGATCCGCCCGTCGTCGTTGATCGCGTTCACCAGCGCGAGGTTGTGCGCATCGATCCGGTCCGACGCCGCGTCGGCGGCCTCGCCCGCCGGCACGTGCCGGAACGAGAACAGCGAGAGCACCGGCGCGGTGACGATCTACGGTTCGTCCGGCACCGGCGGCACCGGCGGCACCGGCGGCACCGGCGGCACCGGCGGCAGCGTCTGCAACGTGAACGCCTTCTCGCCCCGGTGCGGTGAAAGCGCACCGTGCCGTCGGAACGCTCGACGTGGACGCCGTCGAGAACGAGCATGTGGAAGTGCACGTTCAGGTTCAGCGCCCCGCCGAAGCGCTGGATCAGCGTCACCGCGCCGGTCATGGCGCTCCGACGTCTCAGGCCTGCCCTGCCGATCAGGTGCGAGGCGAGGCAGCGATGAACGACGCCGAGCACGGCGCCCATCGCCTGCGCATTCAGTCGTACCTGGGGGACGCCTGTGCGGCATACGCGCCAACTTGAGAATCCAAGTGCATGAAAACCGGTTGAAAAATAGTCCCATTTGCGAGATCGGTATAGCGCTGTAGCGCTACTGGTACAGTCATCAAGGCGCTTGCACATCAGCATGGCTTTGCAACTACACCAATTCTCTATCTGCACCGATTGATGAATTCACAGACCCGGACATTGGTCTATGTATCCGGCTGATTGGCTATCCGCCTTGTGACTGGTGTCACGCCGTACCCGCAGACATGGATTTCACAGGCGGTGGTGACAATGGTAGTCTTTTTCAGATTAGTCAGCATTAATGGAATGGACGCGCAGAATGAGCGAGACGGAACGAGTAACTGCGGCGCGCACGACGCGGCGATGGGCGGATCGATGTGAACCGGTCAAGCCTTGGGCCAATTGTCTGGTGCTTGCACTTTGTCTGCTATGGCTGACACCGACGGTGATGGCCCAGACGCTGGCGCAGACGGAGCTACAGAAACTGCTTGCCTCGGACGAGTCCACAGGTGAATTCGGCAGCTCGGTCGCACTGTCGGGGGATCGGGCATTGATCGGGGCCCGCTTCGGCATCGGCTCTGATTCCGGTGCGGCCTATGTGTACGAGCTTGACGGGACGGGCATTTGGGTACAGGTGGCCAGGCTTACCGCCTCGGACTCACGATGGGTTGACGATTTCGGCAACTCGGTCGCGCTCGCGGGCGATCTGGCGCTGGTTGGAAGCCGCAACGGCGACGCCGCGGGCGCAGCCTATGTGTTCGAACGTGACGTGACGGGGACGTGGGTCGAGGTGGCCAGGCTCACCGCCTCGGATGCCGAGGCGGATGACCATTTCGGCGAATCGGTGGCGCTCTCGGGTGATCGGGCCCTGATCGGGGCCAGCGGAAACACTCACGCCGGCTACAGCTCGGGCTCGGCCTATGTGTTCGAGCGCGACGGGCAGGGGATGTGGATCGAGGTGGCCAGACTCACCGCCTCGGACGCGGCGGCGGCTGACAGGTTTGGCAAATCGATCGCGCTCTCGGGCGATCGGGCCCTGGTCGGTGCCACTCTGAGCGACGTTGCTGGCATTAATTTCGGTGCGGCATACGTGTACGAGCGTGACGAGACGGGAATGTGGGTCGAGGTGGCCAAGCTCACCGCCTCGGATGCTGCCAGATTGGATTATTTCGGCGAATCGGTCGCGCTCGTGGGCGATCGGGCACTGATTGGGGCCTACCTGGACGACGACATCGGCACTAATTCGGGCTCGACTTACTTGTTCGAGCGCGATGGGACGGGGACATGGATCCAGGTAGCCAAGCTCATCGCTTCGGACGCGGCGGAGTTTGAATTTTTCGGCGTCTCGGTCGCGCTATCCAGCGATAGGGCGCTGGTCGGGGCCGGTGGTGGACAGAGCGACGTCGGCATCGGCGTTGGCGCGGCCTATGTATACGAGGATGACGGGACGGGGACATGGGTCCAGGTAGCCAAGCTTGTCGCTTCGGACGGCGCGGACAGTGATGCGTTCGGCGCGGGCGTGATCACGGGCGGCTCGGTCGCGATCGCGGACGGTCGGGCGCTGATCGGGGCCGGCCAGGCTGGCTATGACGGCTGGGCGAACAGCGAGGCCGACTCTGAGTGGGGTGCGGCGTACCTATTTGGTCTCGACTCGGGGAACGACGAGGACGGGGATGGGATCGTCGATGCCATGGACAACTGTCCAGCTGACTGGAACCCGTTGCAGGAAAATTTCGACAAGGATCTGGCCGGGGACGTGTGCGATCCGGACGATGATAACGATGGGGTGGATGATTCGGACGATCCCTTCCCGCTTGATCCTGATCGCACGTTGCCGCCGCTGATTCTCGACAGTATCGATTCATCTGACTATGGTTTTCGCTTTGAGGACATCGATAGCCATAGAGAAGCTCTTGAGCGGCAGTTCGACGCCAGTGGTTCAGACCTGTTGCTCACGCTGATTGGCTACGATATCGACTTCGACGCTGAAGTGCGTGTACTCGTCAACGGCACCCTGATCGGCTTCTTGTCAAGGACGCGCAACAACGGACGCCGCATCTCACGGCTGACGATCGCGCAGAGTTTGCTGAACAGCACCGGCAACACGATACGCTTCGAGCAGGCCAATCCCGGTTGGCGATGGGGCGTGACGAATCTTATCTTGAGCAAGATCAGCGCATTGCCGCCGCTGATTCTCGACAGCGTCGACTCGGGTCTGTATGGCTTTCGCTTTGAAGGCATCAATAGCCACAGAGCGGCTCTCGAGCGGCAGTTCGACGCCAGCGGATCAGAGCTGTTGCTTACGCTGGCTGGCTACGACATTGATTTCGGCCGTGAAGTGCGCGTACTCGTCAACGGCACCCGGATCGGCTTTTTGTCAAAAACGCCCAACAACAGACGCGGCACCTCACAGCTGACGATCGAGCAGAGTCTGCTGAACAGCACAGGCAACACCTTACGCTTTGAGCAAACCCAACCGGGTTGGCGATGGGGTGTGACGGACCTGATCCTGAGCTATGGCGGTATGTAGTTGAACCGCTCCAGTGCGCTTGCATCGCTGTCTTGGGTCGGTCTTTTGAAAGTAAGCGTCCGGACAAAGACGTCTGGCGTGGTTCGATGATGATGCCGAGCATGGTGGTTTTCACGGAGAACCGCCATGCGCACGTGGGAGATGCCGGCGTAGGCGTCGCCTGCGGCACCGCCGTACCCACCCGAACCAGATGACGCGACCAGAATCAACCCGTCGTTGCCGTGACGTGTATGGACTCCTCCTCTTTTGCAAGCACTTCGCTTCACGACGCCAGAGTACGACTGCCTACGTGTATCCGGTCTCGTTGATGATGCCGGTTCAGTTCGGCATCGGACCCTGATGGGCTATTCGCGCGCTGGTTCCCAATCGCTTACACGAGCTCCAAGGCTCTTCGTCACGCAGAGGTATACCAGCACCGGTTCTGCCGCGAGTGCCGGATCGTAGTCAACGCCGGCGTGAGCAATTGCCCACGCCATACGCGCTGTCTTGTTCGCCAACGCCACCGTGGCGACGTTGACGTGCTTGCGGGCCGTGAGCGCGTTGACCCAGCGGCTCAGCCCATCGTCACGATGCGTCGCGAGTCGGATGACGGCACGGGCACCATGAACGAGCAGTTTGCGCAGGTAGGCATCACCGCGCTTGCTGATGCCCATTAGTCGCTCCTTGCCTCCGCTGCTGTGTTGTCGCGGTGTAAGTCCGATAGAGGCGGCAAAGTCCCGTCCCTTGCCGAAGGCCGACCCGTCGCCGAGCGCTCCGGCCAATGCTGTCGCGGTCAACTGGATCATCGAGCGACTGCCGGTCGCCGGCGCCTTGTTCCTGAACCACGGCGACGACGACGCGCGCGAGACGCTGACCGGGCTTCTCGCCGAGCGTGGCCTCGCCCGCGAGAAGGTCTTCCACCCGACTTTCGACGAACGCTTCGAACTCGCGATCGGCACGCCCGAGTCGAAGGGCCGCGTCGCCGAGCGGGTCGATCCCGAGCTGCTCGTGCCGGACGGACGCGGGGATCATGCGCGCTTCGCCCTCGCGCTCGGGCAGCGGCTGGGTGCGCTCGACGCGACGGCGGGCAAGGCGTTGATCGAGCGACTGGAGGCGGTGCTCGAGGACGAGTGATCGCACCCGATACTCACTTGGTCTGCAACGTCGCTGCGGCCATCCGAGTCACTTTGGGGCGTCGAACACCAGTCCGAACACATGGCGCAGCGCGTCCGCCGTTCCCTGACGGACGTTCTCGGAACGCGTCCGGTCGTTCAGTACGCCGAAGACGGGGCCTTTCATCGATTCCATGAGCAACGCTCGGTTCGGCGTGTCGGTCGTCGAGCTCACGGGCAACGGCCCGAACAGAAGCCAGGGACTGCGTCCGTACTCGTGCGCGTCGGTGTAGTGCGTGTCGATCCCCAGTTGCCAGCTGATGTCGTGGTCACGGGCGATGCGTTGCTCACCAAGCAGCATGGCAAGGTCGAGCATCAACGAGTGCCAGATCGGGCGTATGGGCCGGATGTCACTTCCGGGGGGGAGGCGCCCGGGGACGACGGGCTCGAGGCTCTCCTCGACATGGCGGGCGACCCAGTCGCCGATCGTCGACCATGCTTCGGGGGTCGGCTCGAGGTCGATGCCGTCGGCTTCCAGCAGTGCCGTGATCTCGCCGACCCGAACGGCGCGCTCGCGCATCAGGTGCTCGAAGGCATCGCGCGCGTATGCATCCGGCAGGTACTCGATGTGGAACGGCTGCGGCGAGCGATAGGGCATGTAACCCTCGAAGCGGTGGGCGTAGTCACCGCGTTCGGCGGCGATCTCCGACCAGTCGAACAGCATGCTGCGTGCGCCGATCGTGTGCGGCGTCTGACCGATGAAAGGATCGACCGACCGTGAACGGAACACGGCACGCACGAAGCGCCAGGAATCCAGCAACGGGCTATGTCGATAGGGTTTCACGGGCGACGATCTCACTCTCTCAACCGAACCAGCCTCCGATAGTACGTTCACAAGCGCACTGCCGCCGATCGCGCCACCCACCGCCGCGCCCGCGGGTCCGCCGACGAAGGCTGTGACTCGACGTCCGCCACCGTGGAGGTCAGACGGCCGTTGGTGGCCGTTGTCGCGTTGTCCAGCCGCGTCTGGACCTGTCGCTCCGGTCCGTGGTTGCCGGTAATCGGGTTGCCCGCGAACACGTAGTCGACCTTGGTGCCGGCGCTCGCGAGCTTGACGTCGTGCGCCAGCTGGGCGCCGTTGATGGGCTTGCCCGCCTTGATCTCGACGTAGTTGGGTGGGGTTTCCGGCAGCGAGATGCGTGCGTCGTAGGTGCGGTTCACGCCGAGGCTCGGCGAGCGCGCCTCGAATGCGCATCGAACACGGTGTTCCGCAGACCCGGGTCGATACCGCGCGCGTACTCGAACGTCGCCTGGCTGCTGACCATCGACTGACGCGCCATGTGTCGCCCGAAGAACTGGTGGGAATCGAGCGTTCGAGGCCCCGTCAGCGGCTCCGAGAACGAGGTGATCGGCGCGCCACGGGTGGGCGAGCGCGTACCGGGCTCGTAGCGACCGAAAGCAAACTGCGGATCGACGATGGAGCGCCCGGCCAGCGTTGCCCCGTTGATCGGCACGGTGAACCCGACGGTCGCGTTGCCGGCAACGTCGGCGCCCGCAAGGGCCTTTGCGGTCGTCTTGGTCCCGGCGCGCTGATCGCTTGTCGTCGGCAGCGCCGCCAGAGCGTCCGCCGTGGTCGGCAACGCGGCAAGCGTGTCGGATGTCGTGCGCGAGTGGGTGGCGTCCCGCGCGCCGTCCGAGCTGCTGCTGCTGCCGTTCGAGCTGCCGGACCGGCTCGACTCGTCAGCCGTGGTCGAACGGCTCGCGTCGTTCGATCGGGACCGACTCGAACGGGTGGAGTCGCGCGCCGCGTCGGAGCTGCCGGTGCCGCCCTTCGAACGGTTCGAGCCGGTGCTGCGGGTGCCACGAGAGCGCGTGGAGTCGCGCGCCGAATCCGAGCTGCTCGAACCCCTGGACGCGCTGCTCGACGAGACGCTCGCCGCCTTGCCGGCCGAGCTGCCGCCGTTGCCGGAACCGCCCGAACGGGTCGAGTCCCGTGCGGCGTCGGAGCTGCGCGCCCCACCCGACGAACGTGAGCTTCCCCCGGTTGCACTGGTACTGGTCATGGCCGTCTCTCCCTGTCGTTCGAAGTCGGAGATTGCGCCGCGGGCGCGGCATGCGCCATCGGGGTGGACCCCTATGGCGAGCGTGCGACGAACGCCATGACCATCGCAGCCGTACTCCACTGGCGAGCCCGGGTGTCGTGAAAGGGCTGCTCGCTTGCGCCAGGATCGGGGCAGTCGAAGCGGCCATTGCACGCGAAGCCGACACGGAAATCGATGCGTCCAGCGTCAGGGCAGAAGTCCACCGACTGCGCAGCCCACTGTTTGTGCAAGCCGAGGGTGACCGGAGGGCGCTCGCCCGCCATCACGACGAGGAAGCCGACGCCCGTCAGAGAGCGGCTGTCGCGACACGTCCGAAGAAGCGTTCGAGCACCGGGCCCAGGGTCTCCGGCGTCTCGAGTGTCGGCAGATGGCCCGCATCCGGCAACACGACGAGTTCCGCCTGTGGCATCAGCGCCTGCATGTCGCGGTGTCGGGAGGGTGGGCACAGCGCGTCGTGCTCACCGCAGAGCAGCAGCGTGGGTCCGCGCCAGGCGTCGAGAACGGCGGTGTAGTCGCGACGCGCCGCGAGCGCGTTCGACTGTGCCGCGAAGACGTCCGGTCCGAGCGTTCGGGCCATGTCGAGCACCAGTGCCAGCAGCGCTTCGTCTGCCCGGTTCGCCGGCGCCAGATAGAGCGGCTTCATCTCGTCGATCAGCACGGTGTCGAGTTCGCCAGCGAGCGCGCGGGCGATCTGCGGAACGCGGGCTTCGCGTCGCTCGGGGGATTCGGCGAGGTGATTGGTGTCGATCAGCACGAGCGCGCGGACAAGGTCGGGCCGTTGCCGGAGGCAGTCCATCGCGACGATGCCGCCCATCGACAGACCGATGAGCACCACGGGCTCATCGCCCGCGAGATCGAGCGTCGTCGCTGCCATGGACTCGATCGAGTCGTGCGCGTCGAACGCCACGCAACAGCGCTCCGTGCACGCGTCGACCGTGCCGAGATGCGGGGCGAACAGCCGCTCGTCGCACATCATGCCGGGGAGGTACAGGGTGCGGAGTGTGGATGCCATGGCCGGATTATGACCAACGCCCGCGCGGATCGTCCGTCATGTTCTTTTCGCCGGCACGCCGCTGTCGACTCTGCTGCGCCGCCGGGACATCGATCATCGTGTTGGTGCGCGCTTTCACCCGCGATCCTTGGTCGGAACTCGAATCACCGGTGTCGCGAGGTTTCATGTACAGGCGGGTAGACATGTTCCGTTGCGGTCTCGCTGCCCAGGCGCACGACATCGATGAAGCGCGCGCGGAACCCGACCACGCGCCCATGGCGCACGGGCACGCCGTCCGACTCCAGGTGCGCGGCCTGCAGGCGGTTCCATCGCGCATCCTGCAACACCTCGAGCTGACCGTTCGCCGCGGTGACTCGGTGCCACGGTGTCGTTCGTCCCGCCGCGGTCGCGAGTTCGTCCACGGTCGCGGCGATGCGATCGACCGCCTTTCCCATCCAGTCCCCGATCGCCTCGATGGTCGTTACCCGGCCGCGCGGGACGAGATTCATCAGACGTCTCACGTCATCACGCTCGGTGTGGAGGTTCGGTGATTCGTTCGGCCCGACCGGCATCTCGAGAAACCGTACGGCAACCGTGCAGTGAAGCTGCCGCCGTCGCAGATCCTGCTCGATGGCCCATTCGAGTGCGTCGCTCGATCGCTTTCCCTCGAGCTCCACATCGACACGAATGACCAGCTCCGAGTCTCCGAGACCGGCGGATACGTCAGTGCAGTACGCGATCAGTCCGGCTTCGTCGACCCGCGCCACGTGTGACTCGAGAGTCGCGATGACCAGGTCGGGGTGCGCCTGCTCGTCCGGTAGCGCCGTGATCTGTATCCGTTGCATCGTGATCGTCTCTCCTCGCCAGATCAGCACCGTCCGGAGAACCACCGCTCGTGGTCGGGTGCAGGGTGTGGCTTGCCCGACTACTGTACATAAAAACTGTACGCCGTTCTGACTGAGTCGATCCGACGGTGTCGACGCGCCTGTTCGAGGTCGATCGAGTGATCGGCCTGCTTTCGGGCCTGTAACTCGGAGACGCCGGCTGCGCCGTCGGACGCTGCCGGGCACGGCCCGAACGCTTGCGAGGTGTTCGCGAGCTTGTCGGGTCATGTGCGCGAAATCATGCGATTCTCACGTCGTGCCGGGAGCTGCTGGCCGGTCGAGCATTCGTCACAGAGAGCAATACACATTTGGACTGGCAGACGCACTTCCGCGAATTCGTCACGCTATTCGTGGTCATCGATCCGATCGGCACCTTGCCCGTGTATCTATTCGCCACCACCAACGTGCCGGCTCACCTGCACCGGCGCTTCGCGCTGCACGCGCTCGGTATCGCCACGCTCGTGTTGCTCGGGTTTCTCGTGGCCGGTCAGCTCCTTCTCGAAACTCTCGGATTAAGGCTGGGTTCGTTCCAGGTCGCCGGCGGCATCGTGTTGTTCCTGTTCGCACTGACTATGATCTTCGGCGAGGCCAAGCCTGCTCGGGAAATCGAGGAGGCTGAACGTGACCACCTGTCCGGTGCCGTGTTCCCGCTCGCGATGCCGTCGATCGCATCCCCGGGTGCGATGTTGGCGATCGTGATCCTGACGGACAACCATCGGCACTCGATCGCCGAGCAAGCGGTGACCGCAGGGCTACTGGTCGTGGTGTTGCTGATGACGCTCGCGATACTGCTGCTCGCGGTACGCATCAAGCGCGTGATCGGGACATCGGGGGCTAGCGTGGTGAGTCGCGTGATGGGTATCGTGCTCGCGACCGTGGCGGTCGATGCCGTGCTTGGCGGGTTCGAGACGTTGGAGCTGCTCCGACTGCCCGCTGCGGTATCGAGTCCCCTGGGCTGAGGTAACAGTCTCCCTGTTGTTCCCGAGGAGCGAGCAGCCGGGGCTGGTGAACCGAATCTGAACGTGTTGCGCATCGTCGATGACGGGCACGCTCGCGGACGGGATACAGGTTTTCTCGACGCTGAAGGACGAATCGTTTTCGGCAGGCAATCGGACCGCCGATGATGTTCGACGCGGGCCATGCGCGGGTCATCCCCGCGGACGCGGGGAATTCACGGACGACTTTTCCGCCGATTCGCTGCAGTTGACGATCGACCGGCGGGACGACGGGCGATCGACACGTCG
>ENA-ORXT01002986-ORXT01002986.1-marine-metagenome-genome-assembly--contig:-NODE-2986-length-19329-cov-5.542229_pt1 | contig 19329 bp, 13 predicted proteins | sample MGYA00237868_ERZ511482 | MGnify/ENA metagenome assembly ERZ511482
TTGTCGGGCAACCTGATTGCCGACAACAGGGCAGGTGTCGTCGGTGGTGACAACCTGACCATCGTCGGCAACATGTTCGATGGCAATGGTGCTCATCTGATCCGCGTCGCCGGGCGGTCGTGGGTCGACGGTAACGTCTATCGCGGGAGTGCGGCCGACCGGCCTCGAACGTTGGACGCCGCAGCCATTCTTGTCGGGGCAGGCAGTCGAATCGATCCGCCTGCCTCCACGGGCGACTTCGTACGATCGGCCATCACCGACCCTGACGGTTCTCCCACGTTTCCGACGGCATCCGGGCAGGAAGGCCTGAGCAAGGTTCCGGCCCCGGTAGAGCAGCCGCCAACGGGGATTCCACCGGTGGAGATTCCATCGATGGAGCAGCCGCCGGTGACGAAGCCCGACGTGACGGACGGCAACCCTTCCGACGAGGGAACGACCGTCACGACACGCATCGCCAGCAGTCTGGACGATGTGGAAGAAGAGTCGAACGGGGAAATCCGAGCTTCCAGCAGCGATCTCGAGATGGTCGTGGACAGGACGAAGCAGACCGTCGGATTGCGATTCGCCGGATTGGATATCCCGCAGGGCGCACGCGTTCGCAGTGCCCACCTGCAGTTCGAAGCGGACTCCGATGACGACGGTGCCGCGCGGCTGTTCATCAGTGGGCAGGCAGCCATCGATCCCGCCGCCTTCACGTTGGCGGATCGCGATGTGTCCTCGCGCCCCCGAACCTCGGCCATCGTCGAGTGGGTGCCCGCACCCTGGCGCAAGGGCGACTCGAAGGATGCGCAACGGACCCCGGACCTGTCGGCGGTACTCGATGAGATCGTCGGCCAGGCGGGCTGGCAAGCGGGAAACAGCGTCGTGCTGTTCGTGCAAGGTGAGGGCCGACGCACGGCGGAATCGTTCGATGCCGAACCGCGGAGCGCTGCTCGACTGACCGTCAGTCACGACGGTGGCGAGGACAGGCTCGTCAAGGGACCTGCACCGATCGATGAAGTGGCCGACCCGGTGGGCGTAGCTCCGCAAGTGCTGGTTCTGGCACCCGGCGCGCAGTCGCTGAGCATCGAGATCGACAGCCTGATCGAGTTCAAGGCGCGAACCGTGGATTCGAACGGCACGGACATCTCGGCGGCTCAGGTATGGCGTTCCAGTCGCGACGGCGAGATCGGTGCCGGTAGCGGGTTCGCCACGCGCACGCTCAGCGTGGGCGATCATGTCATCGAGGTGGTGGCCGCCGACGCCAACGGAGTCGTCGGTCGAGAGAGCGTCTCGATCAGCGTCGGTCGCGACGATATGCCGCCACCCGAGGACATCATCGCCGAGGAAGCGGCGGACCCGGTTGACCCGGGTGCGTCCGAAACGGACCGGGTGGAGCGTGAGCTGGCTGCCGTGGCCCTGCCGGATCGTCGTTTCGTCGATGGACGCAGCGGACGCGATGGTGCCGCGGGGAGCCGCGACGAACCGTGGCGCACGCTTGCGCACGCATTCGATCGGATCGAGGCGGGTCAGACGCTGTTCATCCGGGAGGGGACCTACGACGAGCGCCGCCTGGAACTTGCGGTGCAGGGCTCGATGAATCGATGGACGACGGTACGCGCCTTCCCCTTCGAGCGTGTCGTCATCGATGTCAGCGAGCCCCGGTTGCGCGGCGGGGATGCGTGGGAGCTCGTCGATGCGTCGAAGCGTCTGTACCGCTCCGTCGATGCCGATTTCGGTGAGGGCGTCTACGTCGGCAAGATGCATCTGAAGACGGGCGAGCGGCATCTGCTCGTCCCTTACTGGAACGACGAGGGGCGGGCGTACGGGCTCAGGGATCTGCGCTCGAGCACCGTTACGACATCGCGCGGCCCGCGCTACGTCGGCCCGGGCGTCTACAACGACAGCGGCCGCCTGTACGTCCGGCTCGATCCGGTACCCGCCAGTGCCCTGCACGGGCGGCAGGTGACCGCGGGGGTACCCGAGACACCCGACGAGGTGTCCTTGCGCCTGTCCACGGCGTCGTCGGTCATCGAGGTAACCGGCTCCTACATCGACTTCGCCGATCTGGTCATCGCCGGTGGCCGGTCGGGCATCGAGATGGAGGAGGGGTCCAGTCACGTGCGCATGAACGGCATGACCTTCGATGTCGCGGGAGGAGCGGTCCGCATGCGTGATCGCGTCAACCACATCGAATTGCGCGATTCGGTCATCGAGGGCGGGTTTCCGCCCTGGGTCGCCTGGACCGACATGAAGGGAGGCGACGGGCAGAGCCGACCCGCTTCCCATTCCAGCTTCAAGAGCTCGGGAGGCGGGGGCGACTTCGTCAGTCACGTCACCGTGGTCGGCAACACCTTCAACCGTGTCTTCGACGGCATGGTCATGCAGGGCGAGCATATCACCTTCAGCGACAATTCCGGCTTCTTCGTCGACGACATGCTGCAGCTGGGCAGCAACTCCTCCCACGTCGAGATCGCCCGCAATCGGGTCACGGGTGCGGGACCGAGCCACAACGGCAAGGGTGACTCTGCCGAACCCGGCACGACCTGGATCCACCACAACGTGATCGACGCCTCGGTGGAGGTCTTGTGGGGCAAGAAGGATCCGGATCGATTGCTGCGAGACGGTCGCCGGGGGTGGCGTGCGCACCGACCGTTTCCGGACCATTCCAGTCGATATCTGAACAAGGGCGATCCGTGGAAGATCTACGCGAACACGGTCGTCTTCGACGGGAGGGCATCGAACGACGGCGCGGGAGCGCAACTCTGGGACAACCGCAACAAGACCGGTGCCGCCCATGAGGTCTACAACAACATCTTCGTCGAGATCGGCGGCGGCCGATTCGTCCGAGGGCTGGACGTGGGAGGGGGGCCGCAAAGATTCGACGGGAATGTCTATTGGCGTGCAGGCCCGTCCGGCGATGTCGTGTTCGACGACATGAAGGCCGACAGGGGCGGTGAGCAGGACTTCGAATCGCTCGACGCCCTGCGCTCGTCGCGCGTGTTCACCGATTCGAGGCGCTGGTATTCGCCGGGTTGGGAAGCGAACGGAACCGATGCCGACCCTGAGCTCGACGCGCGGTGGCGGCCGAGTGCCTCGGGTTCCGCCGCTTCCGGTGCCGTTCCGCTGCCCGAAGCGTTCCCCGGTGAGCGGCACGAGTATCGTGGCGCGCTGAAGCCCGAATAGCGCACCACGTGCGTCCGCGCAACGAGCGGTCCGTCAGCGCGGGGCGATTGCCCCGCGCCATTGCGAACGTGGTCCTGGAAAATCGTCCGGCAGGCTGACCGCACCTCGCGCGGCGGCACTGCCGGCCCCCGGTCGGTAGTCGGCGTCCAGACCGACAGGCGCCCGAATGCTCCCGGCCGTCCAGCCTGCCGGTTGCCAGCGCATGCTCGCGGCATGATCGGACGGGCGACGAAACGCCTGCAGGAAAGCGTGGTTCCGGTTGCCGTCGGGGCCATCGATATTCTCGAACAGCGGGCCGTCCAGGGCGTCAGACGGTCGGGCGTACACGGTCCCGGCGTAGGCCTGCGGACCCGCGTCGAGCGAAAGACCCTTCATGAAGGCGCCTCCGCTGACCTCCACCAACAGGTTGTTGTAGGCCTCGTGCGCCACACCGGTACCGCTTCTTCTGTACCAGAGCTGTATTACAGATCCCGTGCTCGAGCGGGTGCCGTCGAAGACGAGCGTGTTGTGATGGGCCTTCCACGGATCGCCTTGCCCCAGGGCCGAGGCCGTGTGAGCGGGGAAGGGCCTTTGCCCGCGCCAACCGTGGTAGTTCGATCGCAGCAGGCCGTCCGGATCGGGTTTTCCCCAGGGCACCTGGTGCCGTGTGTCCACGATGTTGTGGTGCACCCACGTCGTTCCCGGCGAGCGCGAGTCGCCCTTGCCGTGGTGGCTCGGCCCCGCACCGAGAATGCGGTCGTGCGCGATCTCGACGTGATCGGAGTTGCTCCCCAGCTGGATGAAGTCATCGACCACCCGGGCACGGTTGCCGAGCACCCTGATGTGGCTGCCCGCCAGCACCATGCCGTCGAACACGCCGCCGAAGTCGTTGTCCAGGATGTCGATGTGCCGCAGGAAGCTCCCGCCGCCGCCGGATGTCTTGAATCGGGAGTACGACGCCGGTCGACTGTGCTCGAACCGTCCCTTGGCGACCCTGCGGGCCGGCAGGATGCACCCTTTATTCCTTCACAGGCCCTAACATGCCATCCGGAGTTACCTTGTCGTTTCAAAACATCGAGCGTCCCGCATGACGACCGCTGCCCGCCTGAGCTTCTTCCTGCTCTATCTGACGTTTCCGTTCTACCTGTTTCCAAGCGGCGGCGCGCAGATGTCGACGGGCTTCGCGTTGCTGACGTTGCTGCTGCTCGTCGTGTCCGGTCCGAAGAACATCGTCCTGACACGCCAGGTGGTCGCGCATCTGATGTTCGTTTTCTATGCTCTCTCGGTCAATATCGCGTGGTTGTTCAAGACATGGGACCCGACGTTCTTCAACCATATCCTGTTCACCGGATTTGCCGGCCTCACATTCTTCACCGTGGCAGCCTTGGCGAGGGAGTTCGACGCGAAGACCGCTCGTCTGCTGCTGCTCGTGATTCTCGTGACGATCGTGGGTCAGCTGGCCATCGTCTCGCTGGACCTGGGTCGGGAGAGTTACCGAGCCATCGGCTTCTTCAACAACCCGAACCAACTATCCTATTTCGCGGCGCTGTGCGCGGGAACGGCCTTGATCGTCGGCCACCTGTACCGACTCGACACGCCGCTGGTGCCGCTGATCGTTCTCGCCGCGGTACCGGTGTCGGTGATGTCGCTGTCGCGTGGCGGGACGCTGTCCTGTCTGCTCTACGTGGTCTTGCTGGTGTTCTTCAACAAGACGCTGTCCTTCGCGATGCGGGCATTTATCATCGTGGCGTTGCTGGCGGGCGGCACCGTCACGGTCGACCGGTTCCTTGATTCCGAGGTGTACGACGAGTTCAGTCAGCGTCTCGATGATGATGACATCGCGAGGGAAAGCGAGGGCAACCGGGGTTATGCCCGAATATTCAATCACCCGGAAAACATCGTGTGGGGCGCCGGTGAAGGGGGCTACGAGCGGTTCGACGAGGAGATCGAACTGCACTCCTGGCCGGCGACCGTGCTGTTCTGCTACGGGCTGATCGGACTGGGCCTGATGGCCCGGTTCCTGTGGGTATCGATGCCCGACTTCAGGACCGCGTTGTACCTGCTCCCCCTCGTGCTCTACAACCTGACGCACCACGGCGGACGCTCGTTGATCGTATGGTGCCTGCTCGGCCTGATCGCGGCATACGCGGCGCAGCAGGAGAGCCGGGGTGCCGTGACGAGGTCCCGCGGCAGGTCCGGATCCCGCCGCCGCCGCCGCCGCGTCGTGGCGCGAACCTGACGGGTGGGACGACGGGGTCGGTAACGCTTCAGCCCCTGCCGGCGCCGAAGGCGTTGTCGGCAACGAGATCGCAGCCGGCGGCCGAGAGTTCTGCACTCAGACAGGGCAGGCGTTCTGCGTCCGTCCACGTCCGCAACTGCCGTTCCACGGTCCCGCCCAGCGAGCGCGTGGCACTGTAGGTGCCCGGGTCGCCGGTGGCGGCATCCAGGGTGATCCTGGCGCCATCCGGAAGGGCAATCTCCAGGACGCCGGTCTGGTAGTACCCGTCCGCGGACAGATCCGTGAACTCGTCCACCGTGGCGATCTTGACCATCTGCTGGCCGGTCCAGGGCGCGCGAACGGAGAAGCTTGCCGACAATCGGTGCTTCAGCCCGCCATCATTGCTGCCCGACACGGCGAAATCGACGGTGGCCTGTTCGGCTACCGTGATGTTCCCCTCGGCATCGGTCACTTCCGCTATCGATGCGGATCGTTCCAGGCCGGCACTCAGCACGGTCGACGCGCGGTAGAGATCGCGGGCACCCTGCCAGCGCGCACGCGTGCCTTCGGCGTCGATGATCTCCAGCGGTGCAAGGTTCATCATCAGTCCTGCACCGGTGTCCATCACGATCGAACCGCTCGCGACGGTATCGGCGATCTCGCACGCGGACAGTATCAACTGCGTCTTGAACGCGTCCTGAACCCTGATGTCGAGCTTCCCCTCCGCCCCGCAACGGTAGCGCCGGATCGCCTCGTCCGCGGTGCCGTCAGCTCCCTCGACGGGTGAGAATCCGGGGAACGCCTCCCCCGCTCGCGCGGTCGCGATGTCCGCCAAGGTGGCGCTTACCCGCTCCAGACGCTCGTACGGCACGCCATCGATGACGTCGAAGACGCCCGTCAGCAGGGCATCGATGTCCTGCGGTACCGGGGGCTGTTCCTGCACCGCCGAAGACGGTTCCGGCCCGCCGGCGATGTCGTCGACGACGACGTCGGCATCGGTACGTGCAGCGACGCCGGTGCCCGCGGTGCTGACCGCGTCCGAGCGTTGCCCCGCCGGTCGGGTGGCGACCAGCTCGCCGTTCACCGAAATCTCGTGGCGCAGCGTCCGCGTCGAGACCCGGTCCCGGAACACTTCGGCCACCGTCGAGGAATGGAGGCTGGCGGACAGCCCCGTCGGCGGTTGCGGTCCCTGTTCGCTCGCGGTCCGTTCTTCGGTGGCCGGTTCCACTGCGGATTGGGCAAGCGCGAGCATGGGAAGCGAGAACGATGCCAGTGCGGTGAGGGCGGTTCGCATGTGAAATGTCCCGTGTAAGACGATTCTCTGACGTTATCAGGCTTTGCGCCCCGGGTGCCGGGCTTCTCCCCCTGCGATCCGATTCGTGTGAACCCGGTAGGCGAGACCGGCTCGAACGGTAAGGGCCTGTGGAAGCGACCCTGCGGGCCGGCCCTGTGCGTTCGTCCCACGGCGTTGCTCACCGCGAGGGTAGCCCCGCTACCCTCGTTCAAGGTCATGCAGAAGGTGTCGGGCACCTTCGGGAAGGCGCGCTACGCACAGGCGTATTGCCGGATCTCCAGCTACCTGCAGTCGATGGCGTACCGGGGGATCAACCCCCTGGTGGCCATCCAGAGCGCATTGAGCGGACAGCTCTACGCGGAAGGGTAGGAGCAGTTACTCCCGCGGAACATGATCCACGGCCGATACGCGCGGCTGACCGCGCTTGGCGATCGCCTGGGACAGACCGTGCACGAGCGCACCGATCCCCTCGTCGCGGTACCACTGCAGGTGGCACACGAGCCGGGTGCGGTCGTCGCCCCGGCGACGCCGCAGACGATCCGCGAGAAAGCTCGCATGCCCTCATCCTGTGCTTCAATGCGGGGCGCTGGCCTCGAGGCGGAACCGGGTACGGTCGAGCGCCTCGACATCCAGCGCGGCAGGCCGTGCGTTCACCCGTACGGTGACCTCGATGTTCCGACGTGACCGGCAAGAGGCTGCCATGACGACGCCCGATTCTTCGTCGACCGGCCCCGCTCCCCGTCGGGCGGCTTCCGGAACCGCCCGCCGATGACGGCATCGCCTGCCCGCTGGCGCCTGCACCGCGCCGGCATCGTCAACGTCTACCAGTACGAGGACGAGGTGCTGCACTTCGGCGGCGGGCGTCTGCTGCTGCGTGGCGTCAACGGCTCGGGCAAGTCGACGGCGATGAACATGCTGCTGCCGTTCCTGCTGACCGCCCGGCAGGGGCGAATCGACGCCGCCGGCGAGCAGAGCGGCATCCTCAAGAGCTGGATGCTCGGCGGTCGCGACGACGCCCAGCCGGTCGGCTACCTGTGGATCGAGTTCGAGCGCGACGGCGAGTTCCTCGTCTGCGGCTGCGGCATCAAGGCCAACCGCACGTCCGATTCGGTGAACACCTGGTGGTTCGTCACGTCCCGCCGGCCGCGTGTGGACCTGGACCTGGTCGAGCGCGGCGTGCCCCTGTCGGCCGACGCGCTGCGTGCCGCGCTCGACGGCGACGAGGTGTTCGGGCACGACCGCCGCCGCGACTACCGATCGTCGATCGAGCGGCACCTGTTCGGCGGTGCCTCGCTCGATCAGCACATCGGTCTGATCAACGTGGTGCGCTCGCCGCGCGTCGGCGACCGGATCGACGTCGAGCTGCCCGAGCACCTGGTCGACGCGCTGCCGCGACTCTCCGACCAGGCGCTGGCCGAGGCCGCGCAGCCGCTCGACGATCTCGAGGAGCACCGTCGCAACGTCGCCGAGCTTGCGCGCACGGTGGAGGCGATCGAGGCGCTGCTGGAGATCTACCGCGCGTACGCCGCGACCGAGCTGCGGGATCGGGCCGAGGCGGGCCGCGAACGCCTCGATACGCTGCGTGCGCGCCGGCGTGCGGAGCGTCGGCAGGGCCAGACGCTGGAGCAGACGCAAGGTACGCTCGCGACGCTCGACGGCGAGATCGGCACCCACGAGGCGACCCTCGTCCGCCTGCGTGTCGAGATCGACGCCCTGCAGGAGTCGGACGTCTACCGCGAGGGCCGACAGCTCGCTCCGTTGCGCGATCTCGTTGCCGTCGCCGCCCGCCAGGCGAGCGAGGCGCGGGAGCGCGTCGCCGGGCGGGAACGGCGTGCCGGCGTGACGCGCGAGGCGCTGTCGAGCGCGCGCCGCCGCGCCCACGGCGATCACGGCGAGCTGAACGAGGCGCTCGCGAGTGCCGGCGTGCTCGGCGAGCGCTGCCGTCTCGTCAGGCGCGTGCCCGGCGCCGTGCCGCTGGACGAGCGTCCGCTCGGCGTCGCACCGGACGACACCGAGGCCCGCGAGCCGGCCGGGACGTTCGAGGCCACCGCCGTCGAGCGGGAGCTCGTGGCGGTGCGGGCGGCGGTGCGACAACGGCGAGCGGACCTCGACGAGCTGCGCGCGGCACGCGGTGCGCTCGACGTGGCCGAGCGTCGCGTCGAGCGGGCGGAGTCGGCGCGCGATCTCGCCGCCGACTCGGCCGCCGCCGCCGCGACGCGGCTCGCCGCGTGCCACCGTGCGCTCGACGCGGCCCGGCACGACTGGCGCGAGCGTGCGCGCGCCTGGTCCGGCGAGGTGCTCGCGTCGTGGCGAGCCGCCTTCGGCGAGGCCTCGCCCGGCGCCGTCGCCAGCCTCGCCCGAGGCGGTCCCGCGGCCGATCCCCGGAGCGCCTTCCCGAGCAGCGCACCGGACGACGTACCGGTCGACGACGAGCGAATCCTGCACGCCACGCTCGCGCGCGAGGCGCAGGCGCTGATCGAGCACCACCGCGACGTGGTGACGGCGCTCGATGCCCGCCTGGACGGGGAGCGGCGGGGTCGCGACGAGGCGCAGGCGCTGGTCGACACGCTCGCCGCGCGCGACGAGCCCGACCCTCCGCGTCTCGACTGGCAGCGCCCCGCCGATCACACGCTCGCCGATCTTGTCGACTTCGCTCCGCACCTCGACGACGCGGCCCGCGCCGGGCTCGAGGCCGCGCTCCAGGCCTCCGGTCTGCTCTCGGCTCGCGTCGTCGACGGCACGGCGTTCGCGCTCGACAGCGGCGAACTCGTCGCCGTCGCGGGCGATGCCGTGCCGAACCCGCTCGGCGAGCTGCTGGTCGTCACCGTGCCCGCGCGTCTCGCCGCCGAGGTCGACGCCACGCTCGTGGAGCGTCTGCTCGACTCGATCTCGTCGGATCCTGCGAGCGCGGCCCCGAACGCGGTCGCCCCCGACGGACGCTTTCGCGTCGGCGCTCTCGCCGGCCGGCACGCGAAGACGCGTGCCGACCTGGTCGGTGCGAGCGCCCGGCGCGAGGCGCTCGAGCGCGAGCGTGCGCGGGCCGCGGAGGCACTCGAGGCGGCGCGGGCCGTCGTGTCGGCAAGCGAGCGCGAGCGCGAGCGACGCGCCGGCGAGCGCGACGAGGCACGACGGGGGCGCGAGGCCCTGCCCGATCTCGACGAGCTCGTCGCCGCGCGGGCGGACGTGGCTGCGGCGAATGCCGAGCTCGAGCGGCTCGACGGCGAACGAACGGCGGCCGCGCGACGCGTGGGCGAGGCCGAGCGCGAGTCGATCGAGGCCTCGAACGCGCTGCAGCGGCTCGCGACGACACTCGCGTTGCCGAGCGATGTCGTCGCGCTCGACGCGTTCGCCGGCGACCTCGTCGAACTCGGCGCGGCGCCGCCGAACGCTGGCGCGCGGTCATCGCCGATCGGGACGAGGCGCGCGCGGCCGCGTCCGCCGCCGACGCCGAGCACGCCGCCGAGGCTGCACGTCTCGAGACGATCGAGGGCAGCGTCGGCGTCGCCTACGCCGAGGTGCTCGAGCGACGCGACCGATGCGTGCACGACGCCGAGGCCGCCGACAGGGCGCTGCGCGGGTGCCGCGAGGCGCGGGACGCGGCCCTGTCCGGCGTCGCCGCCGCCGAGGCCGCGCTCGAGCGGGCCGTCGAGGAGCGCCAGCGGAGCGAACACGGGTGCGAGGAGGCGCGCCGGACGCTGGTCGCGGCCCTGTCCGTGCCGGGGCTGCGCGACGCGCTGGCGGTCGATCCGGGAGTCGGCGACGGTACGCCCGCCCAGACGGTCCCGACGACGCCCGGTGCCGACGGGTTGCGCGAGCTGCTGGATGCCGTCGAGCGTCTGGTATCCGGGACATCGCGGACCGATGCCCCGGGAGAGGCGGGCGCGAGGGCCGGACGCGTCGGACCCGACGGTGTCCGTCAGTCGCTGCGGCAGCGCCGCGATGCCCTCGGTGCCGGCTGGGACGCCGACGCCCTGCAGCCGGACCCGGCGCTGCCGCTCGCCATCGAGGTCGACGGCCCGTCGGGGCGGGCGCCGCTGGCCGCGGCCGGGCGGGCGGCGTTCGAGCAGCACGCGCGGCTCGCCGCCCTGCTCGACAGCCGTCAGGACGACGCGCTGCGCGAACTCCTGCAGGGGCTGATCGCGCGCGAGGTGGCCGAGAAGGTGCACGGCGCCGAGCGTCTGGTCGAGCTGATGAACGCGCGCCTGACGACCGTCCGGACCTCGCACCAGGTCGGCGTGCGGCTGCGCTGGCGTCGCTCCCCGGAGCTCGATCCGGCGACGGCCCGCCTGGTGGAGCTGCTCGCCACGCTGCCGGATCTGCGGACCGCCGAGGACGAGCGCGAGCTGCGCGCGGCGCTCTCCGCGCGGCTGGCCGGCGAACGGGCGGCGCGTCCCGACGTCACCTACCGCGAGCTGATCGCCGATACGCTCGACTACACGCACTGGCACGAGATGTCGGTGATGCTCGGGCGCGCCGACGGAGGCGAGACGAAGCTCGGCCGACGCACGCCGCTGTCGGAAGGGGAGAAGAAGCTGGTCACCTACCTGCCGCTGTTCGCCGCCGTGGCCGCCTCCTGCGACTCGCTGGCGGAACGGCACGCCGGCCCCGGCGGCGCGCGGTCTGGCATCGCCCGGTTCGTGCTGCTCGACGATGCGTTCGCGAAGGTGTCCGAGGACAATCACCCCGCGCTGTTCGGTCTGCTGGTCGACCTCGATCTCGACCTGATCGCCACCAGCGAGCGGCTCTGGGGCACGCACGCGAACGTGCCCGAACTCGCGATCACCGAGGTCGTGCGCGATGCCGAGGCCGGCGTGATCCTGCTCGAGCACTACCGCTGGGACGGGCACACCCTCGTGCGCCGGGACGGGGCGTGAACGGCGAGGACGTCAGGCGCGGCGAGGGCGATGTGCCGTCACGCGCGCGGCTGCTGTTTCGCTATGTCGGCGGCGACGAATGGCGCGAGTACCGGATCATCCTCGGGGTGTTCGCCGGCACCTTCTTCGCCGAGTTCACCCCGGACGAGGTTGCGGCCGCCGTCGCGGGCGACGCGGCAGCGAGCGTCGACCCGGCGGTGATCCCCGAGCGCCTGGAGAGCCTGCGGCGCTGGGGCAACCTGACGGTGTCCTCCTCGGTCGGCAACCCCGCCAGCCTCGACGACTACTATCGGCGGCGCCGGCGCTACCTGATCACCCGCGCCGGGCAGGAGGTGTTCGAGCTGGTCGAAGGGGTGCTCGGCGGGGTCGACGAGATCGGTGATGTGCAGGCGGGACGGCTGCGCGACCTGCACCGCGCGCTCGGGGTCCTGCTCCTGCATGGGCAGGACGGGTTCGAGCGCACCGGCGCGGACGACCTGAGCGATACCGTGCGCACGGTGTTCGACCTGCACGAACGCTTCACCAGCGAACTCACCCAGTTCTTCGCCGAGCTGAACCTCTGGCAAAGCCGCTACGATCTCGATGCCGACGAGATCCGCTTCTTCGCCGGCGTCCTGGTCGATTACGTCGCCGAGCAGCTGACCGAGATCGAACGCATGACGCGTCCGATCTCGCGTGCCCTCGAGACGCTGCTGCCGAGCCTGCCCGAGCTCGTGCCGGTGCTGCGGGCCGGTCTCGCCGGACGGGTCGACGAGGCCGGTCTCGCCGGGCGGGTCGCGGTGCGACGCCTGGCCGGTACCCGCGAGGAGGACTGGCGCCATCTCGCCAGCTGGTTCATCGCAGGTCCCGGCGAGGTGTCGCGGCTGGACCGGCTGACGCGTCAGGCGGTGGCCTCGGTGCGCACGCTGACGGCCAACCTGACCCGCCTGTCGCGGGCCGGGCTCGGGGCGACGTCCCGGCGCTCGGACTTCATCCGCCTGGCCGCCCACTTCGACGCCGCGACGTCGGTCGAGCAGGCGCACGTCGTCGCCGCCGCCGCGTTCGGGCTCGGTGCCTGTCGCAGGCTCGACGTGCCCTCGGCCGACGCCGACGATCCGGTACCGACGCCCACCGCATGGCGCGACGCCCCGCGCGCCGTGGTGCCGGTATCGCTGCGCGAGCGCGGCGACACGACGCAGCGCGGTCGGACCACGCCGGTACGCGATCGCTCGGCGGAGCGCGAGCGGCTGGCGGGTGCCCGCGAACGACGGCGCGTGGCCGAGCGCGTCGTCGCCGACGAGCTGCTGGATGCTGCCGGGGAGGGGGGCCGGGTCGACGGTGCCCGGCTCTCGGTCGGGGCGTTCGTGTTGCTGCGTGACCTGGTGGGACGGTCCGCGCTCGCCCGCTCGTCCGAGGGCGGGCGACGGACCGTGCTCGCCGACGGGCTGCGCTGCAGCGTGCACCGCGAGCCCGGGGCGAACACCTGCGTCGAGTGTCCCGACGGGCGGTTCGCGATGCACGGTCTGGTTGTCGTCGTGACGCGCGCGGGCGGGGCCGACCCGGGCCCGGTGCGAGCGGTCCCGTGAGCATGGCTGCGAGCGATCCGCACCGAGCGCTCGACCTCAGGGCCGCGGCGCGCCACCTCGTCGTCCATCCACTCGTGCTGGCCGAGCGCGAGGCCGATCTGTTCCTGCTGATCCGGCGTCACGAGCGGACGCTCGATCGCTGGTTCACCCAGCGGTTCGGCTACCGGTTGCAGGTCACGGCCGACACCGCGCGGCTGTTCAAGTCGAGCGTCGTTGCCCGGTGCCGGCCGCTGTCGACGACGGGCCGGCAGCCGAGAGCGTTCTCGCAACGCGAGTACACGCTGCTCGCCCTGGCGCTGGCAGCCGTCGCCGCCGGTCCGAACATCATCAGCCTGCACGATCTGGTGCACGAGATCCGCTCGGCGGCGACCGATGCGAACGTCGCGCTGAGCGAGGAGCCGACCGATCGGCGCGCGCTGGTCACGGCCCTGAAGTGGATGGTCGGCCACGGCGTCGCGATCGAGCTGCACGACCGGATCGATCGCTACGCCCGCGACGACGCGGCCGACGCGGTGCTGAGGATCCGCCCCGATCGCGTCGCCTTGCTGCCGCTGCCGGTGCTCGCCCGCAGCGAGAGCGTCGAGACGCTCGTCGATCGTGACGACCGACGCGCCGCGTCGCGCGTCTGGATGCGCTCCCTGCTGCTCGAGGAGCCGGTGCTCTACCGCGACGACCTGGACGAGGCGGAATGGACGGAGCTGCGCCGGCGCCTCGGCGAGGAAGCGGCGATCTTCGACGAGATGTTCGGTCTGTCGATCGAGGCGCGTGCCGAAGGCATCGTCGCCATCGATCCGGAGGGCACCCTGAGCGACAGCCGTTTCCCGCTCGGTGGCACCCTCGGCCAGGCCGCGTTGCTGCTGATCGAGCGGCTCGCGGCGTCCGACGAGACGTCGTTCACGCACGAGGCCGTCGTCGATATCATCGCCGCACTCGCCCAGGAGCGCCGTCGCTACTGGTCGCGTCTGGCCGAGGAACCCGAGCGCCTGGCCGACGAGGCGCTCGCCCTGCTCGACGCGCACCGTCTGGCCACCCGTGACGCAGAGGATCGCGTTCGCCTGCTACCCGCCGCCTGGCGCTACGCGGTCGCCGAGCGGATCGAGGACACGTCGTCCGCGTCCGACGGGACGGCGCCGGAGGCGGATCGACAGGCAGCGCTGTTCTGATGCCGCGAGCCATCCCCGAGTCGCTGCGTCGGCCCGCACTCGCCGGACTCTGGACGCTCGCCCGCGATCGGCTGAATCGTCACGGCGATACCCGCCGCGGCACCGTTGCCCGTCCCGATCTCGATCCGGAGGCCGCGCTCGCGCTCGGGTCCCTGCTCGGTCATCGACCGACCCGGCGAATCGATCTCGCCGAGCTCGAGCGCGCATTGCTCGCACGCGGCATCGGTGACGATCTCGACGATGCGCTGATCCGTCTCGGCCATCCGCCGTCCGAGCGGGCGCGCCGGCGACGCGAGATGCGGGTGCGCAAGGTGGCGGCGCTGATGGCGCTCGATCGCGCCGTCGATGGCTGGCCCGAGCCCTGGGCCACCGACTGGCGCGACGCGGTGGCGCGAGCAGGGCTGGTCGCGGCGCTCGAGGCGGAGGCCGTCACCGAGCGGGTCGATCAGGTGCGGCGTCTGCTCGATCGGCTCGACGCGCTCGACCCGCCGGGCGCGAGTCGCACCGAGCTGTCAGCGATGCTCTACGGCAGTTCGCACGCGCTCGATCCGGGCACGTCGCTCGCCGCCCTCGTCACGCAGGCGCTGCGCCTGCGCGTCGGTCCGTTCGAGGGGCGTGCGCTCTGGGAGCGCGCCGGCGTGCTGTTCGACAAGGTCTCGGCACCGGCGCTCGTCTGGGCGCTGCCGGTACTCGGCGACTCGCCGCTCGATACCCAGGTCCGCACGGCGACGATGGCCGCCCTGCCGCTGCACCTGAGCCTGGTGGCGTTGCAGCGCTATCCCGTCGGGGTCGCGCGCGGGACGCCGGTGCTCGTCGTCGAGAACCCGCGGCTCGTGGAAGCCGCGGCCGAACGCGCGCTCGGCGCCTGCGTGATCGCGACGAATGGCAACCCCTCGACAGCCGTCACCACGCTGCTCGGACAGCTTCGGCTCGCGGGCGCCACGCTGCGTTGCCACACCGACTTCGACGCGTCCGGCATCGGTATCTGCCGCCGGCTGCACGAGGCCGGTTGCAGTCCGTGGATGATGGGCGAGCGCGACTACCTCGCCGCGGTCCGCTCGGCCGGCAAGCACGGTGCGCGGCCGCTCACCGACGACCGATCCTGCGGGCCGACGCCCTGGGAACCGGCGCTCGAGGGCGCGTTCGAGCGGTACGGGATCATCGTCCACGAAGAACTCGTGCTGGACGAGGTGTTGGGAGGGTTCGACGCCGGCGGAGCGTCGGGGCCGCACCGATCAGCCCGTTCCTGATCGCGGGCCGACGACCGACCGCCAGCCATCGACGAACCCGATCGCGTCCGCCTCCCCGGCCCGGCGGAACGCTGCCGGTGCGCGCGGTGCCGCGACGACGCACCGGCCTGGCGATCCAGCACCTTCTCCCTGAAGCGGTCGGCGGCATGGCCGAGAACAGGATCGAGAAGGGGAGGAGCAGCCTCTCCGCGTGGATCCAGGCGCCGGAACAGGAGGCTGGGCGACATCAACGGAAGGGAGCGGTATCAGGTCCCCGAGCATCAAGCGTCGTCCGGTCCGTCGCGGACGCCACGGTGGTCGAACTGGAATTCTCGATCGTGGAATACATCGTCCAGCCGGAGGGGAGGGGCGGCAACGGCAGGGTGCTGCACGGCGGCAGCTTCGTCGAGGCCGAGCCCGATCGACGATCCGGCCGGGAGAGCGGCGAGCGGGGCGGCGATGTAGTCGATCCGGAACAGGAGCGGCGCAAGCTCGGACATCACCTGCATCCCCCCGATCCCGAGTTCTTCGGGCAATGGTCGTGGTCGGTCAGGGACGGCGGCCTCCGGCACGTCGGCCGACGCTGCCCCCGCGACGGGCACGACCGCCGGCACGACCTCGAGGACATTTGCGGTCGCCAAGGCGACGCCGACGCCGTGCGTCGTCAAGTTTGATTGCTCTTTCAAAAAGCTGGTCGAATCGCAGTGCGAGAGCAAGTCGACCAAGGAAGTGGCGTGTGGCGCGCATGCGACCGTCCTGCAGGTCGGCAACCGCTGCTTCCTCCAGACGACCGTGACCACTGCGTGCACGACCGAGGTCGTGGAGAAGCGCAAGTGCGCCAAGCCGTGCCCGACGCCGACGCCGTGCCTGATCAAGCAGGACTGTTCTTTCTTCCAGACGGAGGCGTTTGACTGCTCAACGGCCGCCCTCGTGACCGTCAACTGCCCGCTGACGTCTGAGTTTTTTGACGACGCCGGCAACGCGCTCAAGATTTGCAAGAAGAAAGTCGTCACCAAGAAGACGTGTAACCGTGAGGTGCTGGTCAACAAGACGTGCCTCGTCAAGTGCCCGTTGCCGACGGCGACGCCCAAGCACAAGAAGATCGTCCATGGCAAGCCAGTCTTTGTCGTCACGCCGTTTGAGACGCCAAAGCCGGCGTACAACTGGAGGCCAAAGGTCGTCTTCAATCTCTTTGACGCCCTGACAAAGACGGGCGGAGGTACGACGACCGGTGGCGGCACGTACACGGGCGGCGGCACGACCACGGGTGGCGGCACGACCACGGGTGGCGGCACGACGACTGGCGGCGGCACGACAAGCGGCGTCGACATTAGCATCCTTGCGGGCAATGGCGGCGCGGGGGGCAACGCCGGCAATGGCAACAATGGTGGTCCAGGCGGGCGCGGCGGCGAAGGCGGGTCTGTAACGCTCAACAATGCGCCACCGTCCGTGATAGCCGGCGGCGTTGCGGGCGGCAATGGCGGCGCGGGCGGCAATGGCGGCGACGATGGCGGCGGCGCGGGCGGCGGCGGCGGTGACGGTGGCTCGGTGTTGTTTGGCGGCTAGGCGGTGGCGACCACGTCGCTGGCCGAGGTCGCTCCGCCACGCGGGCGCAGGGTGGCGCTGACGGGGCTGACACCGTGTCGCCGGCCGCCGGGTTCCTGTTTTGGAAGGGGTGGCCGGGGGGGGAGGATGATTGTCAATGGGGTGTGCGCTGACGGCACACGTGTGGCTAACTCAAACGCCGCGAGCCCTGCTGTAGTATGTTAACTATACATATAGGGTTTAACTTGCATCTTCTTTTTTCGCTTCTATATACGCTCGTCGCCACTGCACCGTCGTCCGACCGTCCGAGACGTTCGAGGCGCCCCCTTCACCGCCAGTTCTTCTGAAAGTGATTGTGGCCCCCATGCGGGCGACTCGTTGCAGATCTGTTCTGCAGGGCTTACATGTGCTTTTTCCAAGTGACAAGGTCGCGTGTCGCGCACACATCCGTCTCTCTCGCCCCTACTCCGCCGCCTTTGGTCGCCAGCCTCGCTCTGTGGTGCGCTATTCCGTTGAGGGCTAGTCTCTCGCGGTGCCCTCACGGCGCATTTGGTTCTGTGCTGATACTTGACGGCCACAAGATGGCGACAACACGGCGCTTCCAGCCCAATGACCTTCTCCGCTTCAATGCCGTCAACGTGGACAATCTCACCGAGACCGTACGTTTCCCGACTTGGCTCTTCTTGGGTGTCCTTCTCTGTACGGGTGCATTCTAGTGATTGCTCTGCAGAGACCACATTGGGTTTTTACGTTTTGTGGGTGCGCAGCCTTTTTAACCACTCGATTCCCTCTTGCTCCTTCCTTGAGCCCATTCCTTCCGTCTCCTGCTGTCTTCATGCATGCCACGTCCCGTGCGCTCTTCTGTTCCTGCACGAATAGTACAATCTGGGCTTCTATTACACCTACCTGGCCCAGCATCCAGACATCCAGGTCGTTGTGACATCCCCAGCTGACCAGGTTGTCGCGTACAGTATGTTGTCGCCAGCACCGCACCATGGGTGACTCTTTCACTCGTAGCTGCTGCTCCTCGAGCATCTTTGTCTCGCTCATCCTGCTCAACAACTGACCATCTAGTCGTACATACAAGCCTATCTCTTGTTGTTGATCGCCTGGTCGCATTCTTCCCTTTTGCTGTCACCCCAATGTGCTTCATCCCCAACCTACCTTCCTCGCCGTCTCGACCGGCAGTGTTGGCCAAAGTGGAAGGCCCCGTCCCCAACCACCATGGCCACCTGTCGGCGGTGACGGTTGCCCCCCCCCACCGGCGTCTCGGCTTGGCCGCCCGCCTCCTCGCGTCCCTCGAGTCGACGTGCGAGTCCCCCGCCGTCAAAGCCACCTTTGTCGACCTGTTTGTGCGCTCGGGTAACACCGTTGCTATTGACATGTACCGCCGCTTTGGCTACAAGGTGTACCGCAAAATCCGCGGCTACTACACGGGGGGGGACGGCGGCGGCGACGCCTTTGACATGCGCAAGGGGCTCTCGTGGGGGAAGCCGGTCGTCGAGATGGAGGGGGGGGACGTCCACGCCCGTGAAGTGTACCTATCGTTATGACGAGGGCGCTGGGGGGGTGGTGGGGTGGCGCTCCTGTCAATGGTACGGGACACCGCCGCGCTCCCAGCGGCTTGTAAACGGGAGGAGGTTGGGTGCACCAGCAGAGTCCATTTGCAAAGCGGGACCTCGAACCGTGGCAGGCCCCGATCGACTACTGCATTGGGCCGGACCACCCGCAGCAGGTCTATTGATACAGGGTGGGTTACGCTCAACCAAGCGCATGAGGGCCGTCCCGTCAACCGTGTCCCCGCCCAGATGCCAAAGCCACCCAGCAAACGCAACCGCCCTTCCGTACAAAAGGCACGGCAACGCGCGCACACGCCGCGCCGCGCGGCGTCACCCCGCTCAGTACTCAAAGTTCGAGCGCGCCAAAAACAGGCGCCCGCGCTCCGCCCGCTCCGCCGCGGCCGTCGACGCTGCCGCCGCGGCGCCCCCCCCCCCCCCCCCTCCCCCCCCCCGCCGCCACTGCCGTTTAGGTGACCTGTGGACACCGGCCACTCCCAATGCATTCTGGTCTGTGGAGGGTAGGGGTGGGGCGGTGGCAGCCAGTTGCAGGGCGGGAGGGGGGTTGGCAGTAGCGGCGGCCGGGTTGCAGGTGCAAGGAGAGGGAGCGGCGGTGGTGGTAACAGGCGGCGATGGGTGCAAGCAGAAGCAGGGGAGGGGGAGGTAGTGGGGTGTGGATGGCGTGGTGAAGCGCTGGGGGGGGGCGGCACGACTCTGACCCAGAGGTTGAGTGCGCAATAG
>ENA-ORXT01002987-ORXT01002987.1-marine-metagenome-genome-assembly--contig:-NODE-2987-length-19329-cov-4.294255_pt1 | contig 19329 bp, 17 predicted proteins | sample MGYA00237868_ERZ511482 | MGnify/ENA metagenome assembly ERZ511482
TGGGCAGTGAGGGGCTCGAACCCCCGACCCCCTCGGTGTAAACGAGGTGCTCTAAACCAACTGAGCTAACCGCCCTTTTCGGAGACATTTCCCCTAACGGACCGCAAAGATAGGATAAGTTGACGGACTTGTGCAAGCGTTGACGAAAAAAGTACCGCCAGCCCGCCGCGCTTCGTAACGCAGCACCGGGTTTGCTACGCAGCTGCCTATGGCGGTGAGCCAGGGGCTAAAAGCGGATGCCCTCCTAAGAATCCTATCCAAATCCTAAAGATTCAACTCCCCCGGCGGGTTACAAGTTGCAGGGTACAACCTGAACCCTGCATCCTGTTTGTACCTTGCACCTGCGGCCCCCCGCCCTAAACATCATACCCTTGCCAATGATTCGATCAATGCGCTACACCTTTATTCCCTTTCTCCTTTTCCCTTTACTCCTTTCCGCCCAGGACACCCTCTCCTTCGGCGGCATCTACGACCTGCCCGGCGCGGAAGTCCGCGCGCAGTACACCCCGGTAAGCCCGCTGGCCCAGCGCTTCACCATCGAGGAAGTCTACCGCCTGCCGGGCACCTTTTACGATCCGGCCCGACTGGTCGCCCTGCTCCCCGGCGTCGTGCAGACCAACGACCAGGCCAACCACCTGAGCGTACGCGGCAATACGCCCAACGCCAACCTCTGGCGCATCAACGGACTGGCCATCGTGAACCCCAACCACACCGCCAACGCGGGTACCTTTTACGATTTCCCGACGCTCAACGGCGGCGGCGTCAACGCCATCTCCGCCCAGATGCTCGACAACTCCGGCTTTCTGGCCGGCGGACTGCCCGTCGAATACGGCCACGCCACCGGCGGCACCTTCGATCTACGCCTGCGCCCCGGCAGCAAAACCAAACGGAAATACCAGGCGCAGGCGGGCTTCATCGGTTTCGATCTGATGGCGGAAGGTCCGATTGGCAACTCCGGTAAAACCAGCTACCTCGTCAACGGCCGCTACAGCTTCACCGGCCTGCTGGCCGATATGGGCGTCGACTTTGGCGGGGAGGAGATTCGTTTTGCGGACGTTAACGGACATTTACACCACCAATGGGAAAACGGAGAAATTAGTCTCTTCGGCGTTTTTGGTGGTAGTAGCAACAACTTCACGGCACCCAACCCGAATGAAGAACCCGTCACCGAGCAAAAAGAACTGTTCAACATCGATTTTGAGAGTAATCTGACCATCGGCGGATTTAATTTCAGGCAGCAAATAGGTGGCGGATCATTGACGGCGGGCCTCTCGTATTCAGAGACGAAGCCGGAAAGGGTTCAATCATTCAAGAACGATAATACGGGAGGGCGAGCCAACCTACTCGCCAACTATAAGTACATCAATGCCACTTTCCAATACCGCCATCCGCTCAGCGTTAATAGTGAAATCAAAACCGGAGTCGAATGGCTTGACCAAACTGCCCAGAATAATTTCGCCTTTAGCCAGTTAGGCGTGGATGGAGGCGTTGACTTTCTCAACTTTTTTAGTGCCGCTACCGCCATTAGCCCCTTTTTGGGAATAAAGACCGTCTTCGGCAACACCACCCTGAATGGCGGCTTGCGGATGGATCGTTATTCGGGCATCGTGGAAGGCACTGTTTTCGCGCCCCGGTTAAGCGCTGACTTTCGTACGGGAACCGGAAGGATAAACCTGACGGGAGAAATTTTGAGCCGTGCTCCCCTGCTTGCTTCCAGTAATTGGGTGGGGTCTTTTCGAGACTTTGAGCCGGTTCGCACCCTGCAACTGAGCGTGGCTTATGGCACCAAACTGGGGCCGATCAACGCACGCGCTAACTTATTTTATCAGTATTCGCCTAACGATTTAGCCGCGCAGTTTGGCGGATACCTGGTGAGTAGTTCATCTTTCCTGGAGCCGGACCCTAACCTCAATTTTACCAGCACGGTCGCCAGCCGCCGTTATGGTGTTGAGCTAGAAGGCAGTGGAGGCCAGAAGACAGCCGGTTGGTACTATCGTGGTAGCTTGACGTTACTCAATGCGGAAACGAAACAAACGACGGGTTTCGAAAAAGATCGCTATGCCGTTGACTTCATTGGCAAGCTCACCCTGGGTCGGGAATGGCCCGGAACTGACCGTAAGCAGCGGAACCGGAGCTATGGGCTTAACCTTGCCCTGATCGCCCACGGGGGGGAACGGTATGGTGTGGTGAACAGCGGCCGGGAGCAGGATGTTAACATCCGCCGTTATTTTGCTGCACAAAGCTTGTCGAGCGGCTTCGTCAATTCCCTTGGCACCTACTTCCGCCCCGACCTCCGCCTCTACAAAACCAAAACACGGGCAAAAACGACGACTACTCTGGCGCTTGACATCCAGAACGCGGCGGGCATCCAGAACGTCGGCAACGTTTACTACGACGCTTTCCTGGAACGGCCGGAGGAGCGGCTGCAGCTGGGCCTGATCCCCGTGCTGAGCTACCGGATTTTGTGGCGCTAGTGAGGTGGCCGGATCAGAGGATCGAAACGGACCCCAAAATGCCCCTCGACTTCGCCCTCCACAAGGTCGGGCTGCGCTCGGGGACCTGCGGTACATAATGGGGCGTCAACAAATTTCGCCCCAGGCGAAATTTGTTGACGGGTTTTACCAAAAACGATGGTCCCCGAGCGGAGATCGAGCGAGCGCAGGGAGTCGAGATAGTAGTCGAGGGGCAAATTGTTGTGTATGCGAAAACTTACCGAAGCCCACCTCCGCTATTCAATCCGTATTTTTGCCAACATCCGGGCGCGGACGCAGGTGCCATGAAAGTTAAATAAGCAAAGCGTCCTCCCTCCACCCACCAGCCAAACTACCAACCATTATGAAATATTTTCCACTACTGTTCATCTCCCTTCTCTTCACCGCCTGCGGCGGAGCCGACAGCGTCGCCGTCGAAGAAGCTGCCATGGAAGCCGCGATGGCTGGCCAGGACAAAGCCTACGAAGGCATGATGGACGCCCACGACCGCGTAATGCCGATGATGGGGAAAATCACCGCCGCCCAGCGCGCCATCGCCGAAGAAATGCAGGGCGAAGACCTCGCCGGTGACCGCAAAGACCTCCTCGAAGCCGCCAACGAACAGCTCGAAGACGCCAACGACGGCATGATGAACTGGATGAAGGGCCTTAAGTCTCTCGATGACCTGCGCGCCAACATGGACAACGACGCCATCATCTCCTACATCAAAGAAGAAGCCGCCAACGTAGCCAAAGTAGAAACCGCCATGACGACGGCCATCGCCGCCGCCAACGAACTCGTGGGTGGACACGGCCATGATCATGGCGAAAGCGGGCATGACCACGATCACGACGATCACTCCGGCCACGATCACTAATGTTTGTACCGCCGAGTGCGCTGCGCGTCTGCCTTCGGTGGTCAGTCAGCGGACCAACGGTTAATAAAACGCGAAGCGTTTTCCAAAGCCCCTCCCCCGTGGGAAGGGGTTGGGGAGGGGGTTTCGGATTAAACCCACCAAAGTGCCCACCCCCGCCAAATCCAAGGCCGCTACCCTCGACCGCACCGTCGCCTACCTCAAGGGCATCGGACCGGCCAAGGCGAAGCTGCTGGGGGAGGAACTCCAAATCCATACGCTCGGCCATCTGCTGCACGCCTACCCCTTTCGCTACGTAGACCGGACGAAGTTTCACCGCATCATCGACATCATCCCCAACGAAGGGGCCGTGCAGGTGAAGGGGAAGCTAACGTCCTTAAACGTCAAGGGCAACGGCCGCGCCATGCGCCTGGTCGGCCGCCTGAGGGACGAGAGCGGGGCGGCCCTCGAGCTCGTCTGGTTCCGGGGCATCAACGTGCTGAGCAATATGTTCATCGTTGGCGAGGAGTACATCTGCTACGGGCCGGTGACGGAATTCAACGGTAAGCTGAGCATCACCCACCCGGAGATGGAGACCTCCAAGCGGGCTCCTTCGGCGGAGAACGCCACCTTCGAGCCCGTCTACTCCAGCACCGAGAAGCTGAACCGCCGGGGCCTCGACCCCCGTGGTCGGCGCAAGCTGATCCGCGCCCTCTTCGCCGAGCTGAAGGCGACGGACGTACCGGAGATCATCCCCGAACACCTGATGACGGAGCTGCGCCTCATGCCCCGCATCCCCGCGCTGAAGGCCATCCACCTGCCCGCCAACCAAGCGGAGCTGGAAGCCGCGCGCCGCCGCATGAAGTTCGAGGAATTGTTCCTGCTGCAGATGCGGCTGCTACAGCTCAAGGTCGTACGCGAAAACCAGGTAGCGGGCTATGTCTTTGAAAGCATCGGAGAGAATTTTAACCGCTTTTACACGGAGAAACTCCCTTTCGAGCTCACCGGTGCCCAGAAGCGGGTGGTCAAGGAAATTCGCCAGGACCTCGCTCGGGGCGTGCAGATGAATCGCCTGCTGCAGGGAGACGTCGGCTCGGGCAAAACGATGGTCGGCCTGCTGAGTATGCTCATGGCGCTCGACAATGGCTTCCAGGCCTGCATGATGGCCCCGACGGAAATCCTGGCCTACCAACACTACGAAGGCATCACCGAATACCTGGAGGGGATGGACCTGCGGGTGGAGTTCCTCTCCGGCAGCGTCAAAGGCAAGGCCCGCAAGGCCATCCTGGAAGATCTCGCCGAGGGCAAGATCGATATCCTGCTGGGCACCCACGCGCTGATCGAGCCCACCGTTGTGTTCCAGAATCTCGGCCTGGCCATCATCGATGAGCAGCACCGCTTTGGCGTGAAGCAGCGGGCAAAGCTCTGGGTGAAGAACAAGCCTAACCCACCCCACGTGCTGGTGATGACCGCTACGCCGATACCGCGTACGCTGGCCATGACGGCCTATGGCGACCTGGACGTGAGCGTCATCGATGAGCTGCCGCCGGGGCGGACGCCGATACAGACGGTCCACTTCACGGAGCACCGCCGGCAGCGGGTGTTTGGTCGTATCCGGGAGGAGATCGCTAAAGGGCGGCAGGCGTACATCGTATACCCGCTCATTGAAGAAAACGAAAAGCTTGACCTGCTGGCCCTCGAAGAAGCCTACGACGAGATGCGGCACAAATTCCCGCCGCCGGAATATCAGATCAGCGTCGTCCACGGTAAGATGAAGGCCGAGAACAAGGACGCCGAGATGGCCCGTTTTAAAAACGGAGAGACCCAGCTGATGATGGCTACTACCGTCATCGAAGTGGGCGTGAATGTGCCCAACGCGACGATCATGGTCATCGTGCACACCGAACGCTTCGGGCTGAGCCAGTTGCACCAGCTACGGGGCCGGGTCGGGCGGGGAGCGGAGGAATCTTATTGTATTCTACTGTCCAGCGTAAAGCTAAGTAAAGAAAGCCGTGAACGGATCAAGACCATGGTGGAGACGACCGACGGCTTCAAGATTGCCGAGGCTGACCTGCGCCTGCGGGGCCCGGGCATGATCGACGGGACGCAGCAATCGGGCGTGCTGCACATGCGCATCGCGGACCTGGCCAAGGACGGTCGCATTCTCTCCGTCGCCCGGGACCGGGCGAAGGACATCCTGGAGGTTGACCCCAAACTGGAAAATCCGGACTACGCGCCGCTCAAAGCCCACCTGGCGAGGTACATGGCGGCGGTGAAGGGGTGGGGGCGGATTTCTTAGGGGGGATGAGTGAATAAGTGAATGAAAGAATGAGTGAATGAAAGAATCTGTGCTTTAATCTGTGGTGAAAAATAGTCGCGCAGCGTAGGCTGTTCAATCTGTTTCAAAAGCAAGAAAGTCCCTATATAAAGGTTGAATCATCACAGACTTCCAATATATGGAACTTTCAAGCCAGACAAATATACCTGTGTCGGCGCAATCGCCCTCCGAGCCCCCCTGTTTTTACCTCACCAGCCAAGAGCCCCCAACTCATGCAAGAGGGTACAGTTATAGCCTTGCCTATATTCAATTGTGTTACTCCCTTTTACAGCAAGGATTAAGCCCGCGTTCAGTGACTTGTGTTTTATCCTGTTTAGCAAATTATGCGCCCTTGGACTTTAAGTCTATTGCCGCTTACACTTCTATCAATGGTTGGCGTCTCAAGATTGAGCAAGGTGATTTGGAAGCTCCTAAGCGAAAGCGTTTGAAGGGCAGTTATGCCCTCATCACGGATATAAGTATGAGCGTGGGCAAACGTAGGCTACTTGTAATGGTAGCCATTGACCTTGGGAGTTGGAAGTTTGACCGGGCGCTAAGAATCAGTGATATTGAGGTAGTTGGCTTACACGTTCAACCTACATTTAAAGGAAAGGATATACATCGTTGCCTACTACAATTGGGTCGGGAGCATCCAGATATGACTGTGGATTATGTGGTAAGTGATCAGGGGCCAGAACTTATCAATGGCATTGCCAGATGTGGCATGAAACGCGTAGCTGATGTGCATCACTTCTTTGCCAAGGAATTACGCAATCACTACACTAAAACACCTGAATACGAAGCATTTATAAGTGAGGTGTCCAGTTTCAAGTTTAAGAACAACATGAATGATTTTGCTTGTTTACGCCCTCCGCGTCTTGGACACCATTCTCGTTTTATGAGCATCGGCAACGTTGCTAAGTGGGCTAAAAAATTACTCGATTGGCAAATCGAGGGCCATACTCCCGTGTCTTTGCATCGCTTTCATGAGGCGTCGCGATGGTTAGAGAAACATCGTTTCATCATCAATCAATTACTTCACGTTACAGCTACAGGGCACCAATTACTCAAAGTGCTTAAAACCCAAGGCTTGTCCTGGAAATCTCTCGACCAATGCGGGCAGATATTAAATGAGGCTGGCTTACCACCAGATGTAGAACAAAGATATTGCCGCTATTTTGATGAGCAGTTGAAGAATTTTTATGCCGATGAAGGAAGGTTAAGTCTGGTTGATGGCACGCTTATTTGCAGTAGCGATGTGGTAGAATCCCTATTTGGAATCTATAAATCTCGAACGGCTAAACACCTGGATAGCCGCTATCTGAGTCTAATCAATTATGGGGCCTCAAACCTGAAAAAAGAGACCCTGAAATATTATTTAGAGCGAATCACTACGGTTGAAGCCCACGAAAGAATCCAAGAACTACTGGTGGACCAAATCAAGGAAAACCGAAAAGCGATCCAAAAAGACATCCGAAGGCAAAAAACAACAGATTGAACAGCCTACGCTGCGCGACTATTTTTCACACAGAAGGTTGTTGAGGGGGAGGTTGCTGCGCAACAGGGTTCACGCAGAAGAGAAAGGAGGTAGAGGGGGAAGGATCGCGGATTTCGCGGATTTGGTCGCTGCGCGACTTTTTTTATGTAGGTGTGTAGCGGCGAGGTTTGCCCTCGTCGCCTGGCTTTCGGCCTTACCATTGCTCCAAAAACCTACCCCTGCACCTGCGTCCGCGCGCCCTATTTACCCTTGCCCTGCATCAAGACGAGAACGGTGTAAAAGAGAATTTTAAAATCGAGGCTAAGCGATCGGTTCTCGATGTAGAGAATGTCGAATTTCAGTCGCTGGATCATTTCGTCGACGTTGCTTGCATAGCCGTATTTTACCTGCCCCCAGCTGGTGATGCCCGGGCGAACCTTGAGTAAATGCCGGTAATGTGGTGCCCGCTCACTGATGAGGTCGATGTAATACTGCCGTTCGGGCCGTGGGCCAACGAGCGACATCTCTCCGCGCAGTACGTTCCAGAATTGCGGAAACTCATCCAGTCTCCATTTACGCATCACCGCGCCCCAGGGCGTACAGCGGTCGTCGGTATCGCTGCTGAGTTGCGGCCCGCCCGCTTCCGCATCTAAAATCATTGACCGGAACTTGATGATGTTGAAGGGCTGGCCATTGAGGCCGATTCGCTCCTGCCGGTAAAAGACGGGCCCATCGCCGGACAATCGTACCCTGATGGCAATGTAAGCCAGCAGCGGACTGAGCAATACCAGCATGATGGCGGAAAACGCCAGGTCGATAACCCGCTTGAGAAAGCGCTGCCAGCGGGGCATCATTTCCTGTCTGATCTCAATGAGGACCGCCCCGAAGACGTGGTCCATTTTTACCGACCCCAGCATGATGTCATACATGTCGGGGATGATCTTTACCAGCACCTTTTCTTCGTAGACGGAGAGGACGTTGAGCAGCTCACGCAGCCGGTTGTGTTGGCTGGTCTCGATGGCAATAATGACTTCTTCCACGTTGTGGGTTTCAATCACTTCCGCCAGTTTATTAAGATTGCCGAGCAGGGGTAAGTTTTTGCTGAGTAATGGCGGCGCCGCGCGCCGCGAATCAACAAAGCCGACAAAACGATAGCCCAAACCCTTTGGCTGGTTACGGATCTCCTCGTGGAGGTTGACGGCCGCTTCGCTGCCACCAATGATCAGGGTATTAAAGCTGATCTTGCCCGCCTTCAGGCGCTGGCTGGCGCGGGTGAGCAGAATCATGCGGACGAGGGCCGTAAGCGTAAAATGAAGCCCCAGCAAGGTGAGAAAATTCTGGTAATAATCATGGTAATCTCCCGCAGCATCATCAAGCAGGATAGTGAAGAATAGCAACAGAACGCCCCCGGTGGAAAGCAGCAATGTATGGGCCAGGGTAGTGAAACGACTGAGGCGATACAGATCACGGTACTGGTCAAAGAGCGCATAGCCAAGCACCCACCCAAGGGGGATGATGAGACTGCCCAGGAAATAATTGATATCGGTCAGGCTTTCAGGTGTGACGATGTTGCCCTCTTTGCCACTGCGGGCGAGGAAGAAGACCGTCCACGCCAGCCAGGCGGCCAGGAAGTCTGCGGCAACGTATACCCGTCGGTCACGCCGGCGGCGGCGAGCCGTATCCGGCCGAAGGCCAGGGGTCATATTTGGTGCAGTCTGGGTCAAATTTACTTAGAAATAGAGCAGTTTGATGTTGTCAAGATAGACGTCGGCTTCCGTAGTATTTGGTGGCAATATGGCTGAGAGGATGAGCTGGTATTCTTCCAGTTGAGACCGCACAATGGTCTCGCTCAGGTTGAAGTATATTTTTGTCCACTCGTTCCGTGGAGAAAAACCGGGGTCAAAAGAACGGACGACCTCAATCCCTCTCGCGCCGGTTACGCCCCATACAACGGGGGCTTCGCTACGAAAATCAAGCTCCAGCCAAACGTAGGGTCGTACATCAGTCAGACCCTGTAATTGCTGAAAGGTAGCCAGCTCAATGAGCGGCTCATCTTCGTTAAGACGTAGCCGGCCGCTGAAGCTTCCACTTCTAACGACATCGTCAACCCGCGTAAACGTGGCCTCACCGATCACGACTTCGGTAAATACCCGGTTGGTGCCGAACTCGAAGTCTTCAAAAACGGCCGTCCTCACGTCAGACCGGTAGGTGATGGGGAGTACTCCCAGGTCAATCGTTTCCCCGGGCACCAGTTCCAGCGTTCGCATGACCGGAGTGTAGAAGTCGTAAACGTCGGGCGTGGTACTGATGCCGTTTTGCCGTACACCAGCTTCCAACCGGATGTTCTGGCTGCCGAGGGCATTCACCGGGATGCGGGCCGGAAGGGGGAAGGCTCCGATGAAGGAATTATCGTCGTCGAAGAACGCCCAAACCTCGGTGATGTCCGTAGTCTCCGATCCGCTGCCCGCCACGGTGAAGTTGAAGTCTTCCACCAGGATAAAAGCCGGCGCGACTTCCAGGTCAGGCGGGCAACCGGTGAGGAGTAAGGCGGTTGCCAAAAGAAAGAAAAGTTGTTTCATCGGTTGGGCTTTGAGCCGTAAATTTCAGCAATCAGCTTTTACAGGCTGGGGCTGGGCAGCTTCCGTTGGTTGTCGTCAACGGCCTCCATTATCTGGTGTGCTAGTGCTAACGCGCGGTAGCCGTCTTCTATGCTCACGGCGGCAGGTTTTCCGTTGTTTATGCTGTCTGCAAGACTTTCCAGCTCCATCTGAATGGCGTTAACGGGGCCACTGTCGGGCTGATCAACGTGGATGATGCGCTTTCCTTTTGGGGTGTCGAGGGGGAACTGCTGGCCGATGTCGGGAATGTCCGCTGCGTCGGGCTGGAAGAGGCGGACGACCTGGCTTTCCTTCTCCAGCAAATCGAGGCTGATGTAGGCATCGGGCTGGAAGAGGCGCACTTTGCGCATGTTCTTCAGGCTGATGCGGGAAGCGGTGAGGTTCGCCACGGCTCCACCCTTAAACTCGATGCGGGCATTGACGATGTCGGGTTGGTCGCTCAGGACCGCGACGCCGCTGGCGCGCACGTCGGCCACCTCATCGTCGGCCAGCTTCAGGATGATGTCCAGATCATGGATCATAAGATCGAGCACGACGCTGACGTCTACCCCGCGCGGGTTAAACATCGCCAGGCGGTGGGCTTCGATGAAATAGGGCTTTACCGTCAGGTCGCCCAGGGCAAGTAGCGCCGGGTTAAAGCGCTCTACGTGGCCAACCTGCACCAGCTTGTGGGTTTTGCGGCTGAGCTCGATGAGCTCTTTGGCTTCCTCCAGGGTTTGGGTGAGCGGTTTTTCGACGAAGACGTGGCAGCCTCCCAACAGCGCTTGCTTCACGAGTGCGAAGTGGGTGGGCGTTGGGGTGACGACGTCGACGACCTCGCTGGCGGCGATCAGTTCCTCCACGCTGTCATAAGCTTTGAGATTAAACTCGGCCGCCACGTGGCGCGCCATGTCAGCGTCGGCGTCGTAGAAGCCGATCAGATCGTAGTGCGCCCTTGCCAGGCGAATACACTTGAGGTGAATTTTACCGAGGTGGCCGACCCCGAGGAGACCCATTTTTAGCATTGGGCGAAGGTAGGGATTCTCGATTTGCTGCGCAGTACTTCGTGCTCTTGATTCTCGATATTTGATTTTAGATTTACACCTATGCGCCAACTTATTCCGTTTTTCTTATTATTTGCCTTCGCCTGCTCTTCTGAAGAGTCTCCTTCTCACCCGGTCTCCGGCGCGCCAACAACGCAAGAAGTCCCGGATTTCAGCGATCCGGACGAAGAAGTTTACAACGTCGCCCTGCTCATCATGGACGGCGTCTACAACACTGAACTGACGGCACCCTACGACATCTTTCAGCACACGATTTTCCGTGAGGGTATTCGCCCGATGAAGACTTTCACCGTGGCGGCTACCCGCGAGCCCGTGACGACTTTTGAGGGAATGCGCATCCTGCCCGACCTGAGCTATGAGACAGATGAATTACCGCGCATCGACATCCTCGTTGTCCCGAGCGCAGAACACCATCTGGATAGTGATCTGGAGAATGAGGCATTGCTTGAATTTGTCCGAAAAGTGGACGAGCAGGCCACCTTTGTTACCAGCCATTGTGACGGTGCATTCGTGCTGGCTAAAGCGGGCTTACTGGACGGACACGTATCCACTACTTTTCCTTCCGACATCGATAAAATGCGGACAATGTTTCCCGAATTAGACATTCGCAAAGACGTACTTTTCGTTCACGACGGTAAGTACATCACGAGCGCCGGCGGGGCGAAATCCTTTGAGGCCGCGCTTTACCTCGCCGAGCATTTGTACGGTGACAGCATCGCGCGCTCGCTGGCGGGGGGGCTGGTGATTGACTGGGAGCTGGAAGAGGTGCCGCATTTGGTGGTTAGGGAGTAGTGTAGTACGGTAGTTTTGTAGACGGTAGAGCGGGCGTTGGAGGGGCTAAGGTTTGGCCGCACTACAAAACTATCGTTTACAATACTAAACTGTTGCTCAGAAGCCATCCCTTTCAGGCTGTCTTTGATTTTATTGCTTTCCATAAAGAAGAGCGAAGGGATGCTTCGTACCTGAAACTTAGCAGCCAGGTCACGCTGCTCTTCAATATTGGTTTTATAAGCCTCTACGTCAGCGGAGAACTTATCGGCATTCTTCCTACGGCTATCAGAAGCGGTCAGCGTACAGAATTGGCTCAGGATATTCCTTTTTGAAGCTGTACTTAATGACGTCAAAAGCAGTCACGACGCCTTTGAGTTCATCCTGTAGATTCACTACGGGCAGTGTTTTGAAGCGCCGGTCCATAAACAGTTCGGCGGCAGTACCTACTTTATCTTTCGGGGCTAGTTTGACAACGGCAGAGGTCATGACGTCGCTTACGAGCTTTTCATGGCAGCCGGGGTTCTCCCGGCAATTATGCCAAAGATCATAGGTAGTGATGAGGCCAACGAGCTTACCACTATCTACTACGGGAAGTTGTTGAAGGCGCTTTTGCTCCATCAGAGCAAGCACATCACCGACGGTTTGGCGGGGGGATGCAGTGGTTACGTTCTTGGACATGATGGTCCTTACTTCTTCATTCATCATAGCTCTCAAAAATTTTACATGAGGGTAATAAAGCAACTTTAAAATGCGGTACAATGCCAATTTAATAAAATTATTGTACGAAGCCAAAAGTTTTTTCGGAATAATTGAAATTTCAGGGCGCTGCCGCTGGTGCAAGGGAGGGTAAAAGAAGCAGGGTAATTCGAAAAACCTCTGCACTAAATCTTTTTTACCCGCTGGGTGTGGATGACCTTACTCGCTTCGTCGCGAAGCTGAACGAGGTACATGCCGGCGGGTAACTCTGCGATGGTGTAGGTTTCTTTGGCCCGGAAGTCAAACTGCTTTACCTCCTTGCCGGCCATATTGATGATGCGGACATTGGTTACCCGGTCGCTATGACCGATTTCGAAGTAAGTGCTTACGGGGTTAGGGAAGATGCGGAGGTCTTCGGTGGCATTCTGGGCGCTCAGGGCACAGCTGAAAAGGACAAAAAATAAAGAGAGTAGAGTATTTTTCATGGTCGTGGAAACTTAGAGAGTAGCGAATTGAATATGGTTGGGAGACAGCCCGTTCGGCGTGCATTCTGCCCCTATCAACTAAGTGTTCACGAAGAGGTGCAGAAGTTTTTGCTCTTTTTTAGAAAAAAAGTAGAAACAGGGGATGGAATGGCGAAATTCAGTCAAAAGGCCAGTTTTGCGAAGTTTCACTGCTCCTTTTACTTTCATTGCACCGGCGGAAGCGCCTGAATTGACTAAATATCATACTTTTTGGCACCTTAGATATTTATCGCACCTAAATCGAGCGTTCAGATGTTGTCTGATTATTAAAAAGAAATTAGTTCGGGGTCTTGATTGAGCCTTCTTCCGTAAAAACTTAGGTCCCTGAACCGGGAAAGCCTTGCTATTAGGAACTATCTTTCCGCTACGAACAAAAACAATGATTTACCGGCATGGCCGAAGTGATTGAAACCAGTGTTGAAGAGCAAACCGGCCTCCGGGAAGCTTACGAGGCGATGATCGCCAGCCTCATTAACCCGCCCAACGGGCAGGATAGTGAACAGATGCTGCGTGCCTACGAGCTGGCCAACTACAGCCATCGCTACCAGCGCCGGAAATCCGGAGAACCTTATATGTACCACCCGATTGCCGTTGCGCGCATCTGTGCCGAGGAGATCGGTCTCGGCCCCACGGCCATCTGTGCCGCACTGCTGCACGACGTGGTGGAGGACACTCCGGTAACCCAGGAAGATATTCGCGTAGACTTCGGCGAGCGCATTGCCCAAATGGTGGGGGGGCTGACCAAGCTGGACAGCGCCTACAGCAACGAAAGCCAACAGGCGGCGAACTTTAAAAAAGTACTCAGTACCCTGATCATTGATGTTCGCATCGTGTTGATCAAGATGGCCGACCGGCTGCATAACATGCGGACGATCAAAAGCATGCCGGAGCATAAGCAGTTTAAAATTGCCGCAGAAACCAGCTACATCTATGCACCACTGGCGCACCGGCTGGGCCTGTACAACTTCCGCTCTGAGTTCCTGGACCTCTGCATGAAGGTCCTGGAACGGGATGAATACATGGCCGTTGCCAAAAAGCTGCAAGAAACCAAATCTTCCCGCGAGCAATACATTGATCGGTTCATTGCCCCGATAAAGACGGGGCTTGATGAGCTGGGCTACACCTACCGGATATTCGGCCGGCCCAAGTCGATCTACAGCATCTATAATAAGATCAAGAAAAAGCAGGTTCCCTTTGAGCAGATCTATGACCTGTTTGCCGTCCGGATCATTGTAGACGTGCCCGTCCGCAAAGAAAAACTAGCCTGTTGGGGCGCGTACAGCGTGGTGACGGATGTTTACCAGGGAGTGCCCGAACGATTGAAAGATTGGGTGACCATTCCCAAATCCAACGGCTATGAAAGCCTGCACACCACGGTAGCTGGCCCGGATGCCCGTTTTGTGGAAGTACAAATCCGTAGTGAGCGGATGAACGAGATTGCCGAGCGCGGCTTCGCCGCCCACTGGAAGTATAAGGGCGTGAGCAACCAACCCGACGTGTATGAACAATGGTTTGACAGTGTGCGTGACATTCTGGACGACCCCAACAGTGACACCGTTCAATTTCTTGGGGACTTCCGGGCAAATAACTTCTTCAACGAAGAGGTCTACGTCTGGACGCCCGACGGTGATATGAAAACCATGCCTAAGGGGGCCAGTGCCCTTGACTTTGCCTTTAGTGTGCATACCGAAGTAGGCTACCACTGCCAGAGTGTGATGGTAGACGAACGAATTGTGCCACTGAGCTATAAGCTGCAGAACGGTGACCGCATGAAGGTGATCACCAATAAGCAGCAAAAGCCCAATGAAGGATGGCTGAAGCTGGTGACTACGGGAAAGGCAAAGGCTAAAATCCGCCAGGCGCTGAAAGCAGAGCGCCGCGAACAGGGAGAACTTGGCCAGGAGGCCCTGATGCGGAAGTTCAAAAACCTGCGCATTGATGATAATCGCGCCGCGGTGGAGGTACTCAGCAAATACCACTACGAAAACAGCCACATTGAGCTGTTCTACAACATTGCGCAGGGCAACATTTCCATCGCCCAGGTACTGGAGCCATTCATTGTAGAAAACGGTAAACTGGTAGCGAAGGCTGTGGAAATTTCGGAAGCCCAGCAGAAAGAGTTCGACGGCGCACGGAAGCGTAACGGTGCCAACAAGATCAAAGGAGACTCAAAGTTGCTCATCAACGGAGAGCCGGGTAACCAGTTTGAATACACCATGGCCACCTGCTGTAACCCCGTACAGGGAGATCAGGTATTTGCTTACCTGACGGCAAGTGCCGGGCTGAAAATTCACCGTAGTAAGTGCCCCAACGCTCAAAACCTTATGGCCAACTACGGATACCGGATCATGAAGGCCGAGTGGGTGAGCACAACGGAGAGCAGCTTTGTGGTCAACCTGCGCATGACCGGGCTGGACAGTGGTAAAGGCGTGATCGAAAGGATCAGCCACGAAATCACCGAAATGAATCTCAATATCCGCAGCTTCAGCATCAGCGGAACGGATGGCTTTTTTGAGGCCAACATCAGTTTACTGGTGAAAAATACGGATCAGTTATACCTGGCGATCAAGGGGCTGAAAAACTTAGAGCACATATCTACTGTTTCAAGGGTAGAGTAATTCTGAATGCGATCAAATCCAACCACCAACATCGAGTCCGTCAAGGACATCTTCAGCGCCCATCTCAAGGAGCGTAAGGCCCGGCGGACGCCCGAGCGCTACGCGATCCTGGAAGAAATTTACAGCCGGGACGATCACTTCGATGCGGAGTCTTTATACATTCATATGAAGACCAATAATTACCGGGTTTCCCGGGCAACGGTCTATAATACCCTCGAACTACTGGTGAGCTGTGACCTGGTGAAGAAGCACCAGTTTGGTAAAAATCTCGCCCAGTACGAAAAGAGTTACGGCTACAAGCAGCACGATCACCTGATTTGTAATGATTGCGGTAAGGTACTGGAATTCTGCGACCCTCGTGTGCAGCAAATCAAGAACATGATGGGGGAGATTCTGAACTTTGAAGTAACTTCTCACTCCCTGAACCTCTACGGGAATTGTGCCGGTGGTTGCGAAAAAACCCGCCGGGAAAACGAATCTGCCTGAGACGAAGCACAATTCTATTGGCAAATACAAACAAATTACTTATTTTTGCCAGCCTTTACAACAACAGAAAACAATAGCTATGTCTTACGAAATCACTGGAACACTGGTAAAAAAATACGAAGTAGAGACGAAGGGAGAATCCTTTCGTGTTCGTGACTTTGTGATCAAAGCCAACGATGGTGGGCAGTATGACAATTTCGTTAAGTTTCAGACCACTCAGGATCGTACTGCGATCATTGATGACTTCAATGAGGGGGATGAGCTTAAAGTCCACTTTGATCTCCGCGGCCGTCAGTGGCAGGAGAAGTACTTCACGAACCTTAATGCCTGGCGGGTGGAAAGTCTGAGCAAAGCAGCGGCCCCCGCTGCCGGAGCTGCCGCCGGAGACGAAAGTTTCAATGATTTCCCTACCGCTGGGGAGGAGCCCGCAGCTGAAGCTTCGGATGATCTCCCGTTCTAAGCCACTGCAACCATGATATTCAGTCAAACTACCCAGGACGTAACCGTCAGCGCAGAGAGCAACTATCAGGAGAGCTACAGTAAGCCCGCCGAAGAACAGTTTGTGTTCTCTTACCTGATTCGGATCGAGAACAAAGGCAGCCGTACGGTGCGCCTGCTCAGCCGTGCGTGGGAAGTGATTGACGCTGCCGGTAACCGGCGGCTGGTGGAAGGAGACGGGGTAGTGGGCCAGCAGCCCGAAATTCTGCCCGGCCATGCCCATGAATACACCAGTTGGGTGCAATTCGAAACCCCCATCGGTGCCATGAAGGGAAACTACCTGATGGTGAGAACGGACTCGCGTGGGAATGAAGAATACTTTCAGGTAGAGGTACCCCGCTTCTTGCACGAAGCACCGGAGGTGTTAAACTAAGGATGTGCCTGCCCTAAGGCATCGCTTCATTTGTACCTTTAGGCGCGCCAATTCGATAATTACCTTATCGAATTGGCGCGCTTTTTTGGATGAAGCTTCAGATCATGCTAGTAAGATTATTTTTTTTGATTACCCTGCTATCGGGCTTTTCTGCTCTTGTCGCTCAAACGGATTTCACCTCCCCTTTGCCCATCATTGTTATTGACACGGAGGGAGACAACATCCCGGATGAGCCCAAAGTAAGGGCAACTATGGGCATTATTGATAATGGCCCGGGACAGGCGAACAGCACTTCGGATGCCTTTAATGGTTACGATGGCTTCGTGGGAATTGAGGTGAGGGGCTCTTCCTCACAGTCGGTTTTCCCAAAAAAAGGTTTTAGCGTTGAAACCCGGGATGCGGACGGCGAAGATATTGACGTAAGCCTCCTCGGCTTCCCCGAGGAAGAAGACTGGGTGCTGCACGGTCCTTATTCGGACAAGAGCCTGATCCGAAATGCCCTGGCCTATCACCTGGCCGGTCAAATTATGGACTATGCCCCAAGAACCCGGATGACGGAGGTGATCATTGACGGAGAGTACCGTGGGGTATACCTCTTCACCGAACGGATAAAACGCGATAAAAACCGGGTCGACATCAGTAAGCTTACCCCCGACGAAAATACCGGGGATGATCTGACCGGTGGCTACATCCTGAAGCTGGACAAGTTTACCGGAGAAACCGGCGATGAGCCGGTTCAATTTGTTTCCCGATACAATGCAGATACGGAGGAGGAGCAGACCATCCGTTTTCTCTACCACTACCCGAAGCCAGAAGACATTAGCCTCAATCAGCGGGTATATATCGAAAACTGGATGAACCGGTTTGAAGACGCACTGGCCAGCGACCGCTTTCTGGATTCTCTGGAGGGCTACCGGCAGTATGTGGACCTTTCTTCGTTTGTGGATTTTTTGATCATCAACGAAATATCCCGCAACGTTGACGGGTACCGTTTAAGCAGCTACTTCTCCAAAGACAAGGACAGTAAAGGCGGCAAACTGAAAATGGGCCCCGTTTGGGACTTCAACCTCGCCTTCGGCAACGCAAACTACTGTGGCGGTGCCGCTGCCCGCGGTTGGGGCTATGATTTTGGAATCAACTGCCCCAGTGACTTCTGGCAGCTTCCTTTCTGGTGGGACCGTATGCGGGAGGATCCGGAATTTCTGGATCTCTTCAATGAGCGGTGGAAGAGCTTGCGCGCCGACCGTTTCAATGATGAGCGACTCAATGGCACCATTGATTCTCTTGTAGCAGAAATGGGGAGTGCCGTTGACCGCAACTTTAACCGCTGGCCGGTCATCGGTGAAGCAATCTGGCCAAACGTCTTCATCGGAGACACCTACGCCGAGGAAATCATCTACCTGAAGAATTGGGTTGCGGACCGTACGAGTTGGATGGACGGCGCCATCCGGACACTAACTTCAACCAATTCAGTAGCTGCCATCGGGCAGCTGAAGGTGTCGCCGAACCCTACTTCCGGCGTACTCAAAATTTCGGGTTTGCCTACCGGTCAGATTGAGCAACTCCAGCTGTATGACCTTAATGGAAGACTCCGGAAAACCACTCGTAACCTTTCTTCTGATAACCTGATCAGCTTGGGAACACAGCTACCGGGAATGTACATCATCCGGGCAAGGACGTCCGATGGTAACATCTTTTCCGGACGGGTAGTGTGGCAATAGCTCTGCTATTCTTCTTCCTTCGCTGCGGGCTCCAGCCAGAAGTTGTTGAGGCCCTCGCCGGGAATGAGCCTTACCTCACGGGCATTAAGTAACTCCAGCAGGCCAAGAAAGGTAACGATGGCGTGAATGCGGGTTTTACAGATTCCGAATATGTCAGTAAAGCCGGGCCGCGATTGGCCAAAGGTTACGCCGGTAACCATGTCCATGATCCGTTCCTGCTGTTCTTCAACGGTGTAACTGAACTGAGCGATTTCGTGAACGGGAGGGCGGTTGTTTTCCTCCTCCAATCGGGTCAGCAGCCGTTCGTATGCTTTCAGCAATTTGAACAGCGTAACGCTTTCCAGTTCTACGTCGACGAGGGCAAGGGTGGCGATCTGCGCGAGCTCTGCCGTCACGTTTCCGCGGTAATTGCGCATGCCACGGGCGGTTTCCATCTCGCGCAGTTCTTCCAGAACGGATTTGTAGCGCTTGTATTCCAGCAGTCGGTTGACGAGCTCTTCGCGCGGGTCGATCTCATTGCCCTCCTCATCCACGGGCTTACGGGGAATGAGGATTTTGGCTTTGATGCGGCAAAGAGTAGCCGCTACAAGCACAAACTCGCTGGCCAGATCGATGTCCATGGCCTCGGCCTGTCGCATGTAAGCCAGGAAGTCGTTCGTCACCTTAGAGATGGGAATATCATAAATGTCCAGCTCATCTCGCTCAATGAAGAAGAGTAGAAGGTCAAAAGGCCCTTCAAATTGAGGGAGCTTGATGGTGTATCCGGCCATGGCGGCAAAGATATGTTACTTAGGGACGTCGTGAAAATAACTTACTGCTTTTGGTCGTCTCATTTTGGCCCATTTTCCACTGAAAATTATTTC
>ENA-ORXT01002990-ORXT01002990.1-marine-metagenome-genome-assembly--contig:-NODE-2990-length-19317-cov-61.266424_pt1 | contig 19317 bp, 23 predicted proteins | sample MGYA00237868_ERZ511482 | MGnify/ENA metagenome assembly ERZ511482
GGCAGGCGGTAGGGCTCGGGGAACTCGGTGATCACCGATTCGTCGCTGGCGAGCAGACCCAATGCCATCTCGACCACGGCACGTTGGCGCTGGCCGTCACCGGGTGCGCCGAGTGGACGGCCCATCGGATGCTGCGTGATCAGGCTGCGGCTGAGCCCCATGAGTCCGGGGATGTGCCCGAACGGTTTCACGTAGACGCTGACCGTTGGCATGCCTGCTTCTTCCATAGCTCGCTGAACGTGTCCCACGGACACGTGACACACCGGTCAAATGGGAACCAGCAAGACGGCGTCGGCTCCCTGGTCTTTGGCGATCTGGGCCCATGCCGGCCCATAGCTTCGTTTGATGTGTCCTTGTGCAGTCGCGCCCACGAATGAGTACGCATTCTCGGTCAAGCTCCCGATCATTCCGTCGGCGACCATCGAGTGCAGGTGTTCGAGCGGCAGCACGACCTGGGAGTCCATGGCGGCCGCCTGCACCGGATAGCCGCCATGGCGGACCCGGATCTTGTCGGCCGGTGTGTCCATGGGGATCGCCGACAAGGTGGCCTCGGACTTGACGAACTCGGCGATCCGAGCTTCGGCTTCGGCCTGCGTCATGTTCTTCTCGCCGAATGGCTCTGGATCATCACCCTCGACGAAGTGACCGCTCGAGGTCAAGACCATGATCTTGGCATCGCTCAGCGCCTTGGTCATGGCCGTGATGGGTGTGTCGTCTTTGCGATGGGGGAAGTTCGCCGGATCACCCAGATGACCGGCATAGGCCTGGACCTGCCAGTTGTACGCCACCTGAACCGGTTCGAGCGGATCGCCACCATCGCCCACTCGAGCGGTCGCGGCGAAAAGGTCGGACAAGAACTCGCCGAATTCGACGTCGGACAGATCGCGAACGAACTTGAAGTTCAGGTCGCTGCGACTGCCATAGAAGAACGACGTGCGCAGCTCTTCGATCGTTTCCGGCGTGTTCCCACTCATGATGCGACGCTAGCCCAGCCGTTGTGCGTTCGGTCTGACGCGCGACTGCCACCTACGCTCGGCGATATGGAACTCAAGGATCGAATCTGTGTAGTGACCGGCGGCGGCAGCGGTATCGGCCGGGCCAGCGCTCATGCCTTCGCCGCCGAAGGCGCTCGCTTGGTGGTCGTAGCCGACCTGGACGAGGCCAAGGCGATCGAGGTCGCCGCATCGATAGATGGCAACGCACGTGGCGTTGGCCTCGACGTGGCCGACGAAGCCGCCGTGACTGCGCTGTGCGAATCGATCGAAGACAACGACGGGCCGATCGATCTCTTCTTCTCCAACGCCGGTTACGGCACCCCCGGTGGCCTGGATCTCAGCAACGACACCTGGCAACGCATGATGGACGTGCACATGACGAGTCACCTGACCGTCGCCCGGGCGCTGGTGCCCGGCATGGTCGCTCGGGGCGAGGGGTACCTGTTCAGCACGGCGTCGGCTGCCGGCCTGCTGACCCAGATCGATTCGGGTCCCTACGCCGTGTCCAAGGCGGCCGCAGTGGCGTTCGCCGAATGGCTGTCGATCAACTACGGCAATGCCGGTGTCAAGGTCTCGGTGCTGTGCCCGCAAGCGGTGCGAACCAACATCATCGGCGACGATCTGGATGCGTGGGACAAGTTCGCCTCCAGCGGTCAGGCCAGCCAGGACGGCATCCTGGAACCCGAAGACGTAGCCCAGATGGTCGTCGACACCATTCGCGAAGAGAACTTCCTGCTCCTCCCCCACGACCAGGTCGCCACCTACATGGAACGCAAAGCCGCCGACCCTGATCGCTGGATCTCGGGCATGCAGCGCTTCCACGCCCGACTTGAAGCCAACAAGGGCTGATCAATAAGGGCTCATAAACCAGCGGCTCATACACCAGCAGCTCATGAAGAAGGGCTGGGCAACGCAACCCTTTAGCCGGCGGCGTCGATCATTCGGGCTAAGGCATCCGAGGACACATTGGCACCGCAGCTGACTGCGGCGATGCGAGACCCAGGAGCCACCGCAGCGTGCGCGGTTGCCGCGGCGATGGCCACGCCCGCTGATCCCTCGACCAAGTGGTGATGATCGTCGATCATGTTCGTCACCGCGGCGGCGATGTCGGCTTCGGTGATGTCAACCCAGTCGTCGACCAGTTCGCGGCAGATATCGAAGGTGATGCTGTCGTCTTCGAGTCCGCCTGCGGTGCCGTCGGAAAAGGTCGGCGCGAAAACCGGTGTGATGATCTCACCCGCGTCGATCGAGGCAGCCATGGCACGGTCATTCGACGCCGACGCGCCGATGATGCGGGTATCAGGTGAGCGCTCCTTGATCCAGGTCGCGATACCCGAGATCAGCCCACCCCCGCCGACCGCCACCACGACGGTGTCGATGTGCGCGCCGTCTTCGAGCAACTCTTTGCCGATCGTGCCCTGCCCGGCGATGATCAGCGGGTCGTTGTACGGCGACACGTACGGCACGCCGTGTTCCTGAGCGTGGTCGCGCGCTGCGTTCTCGGCATCGTTGCTGTCCGTGGTATCAACCGTCATGATTTCTGCGCCGAGCCTGCGGATCTGATCGACCTTCGAGCGTGACGCGCTCGAAGGCAGGAAGATGGTTGCGGCGATACCCCGACTCGCCGCCGCCGTCGACACCCCGATGCCGTGATTGCCAGACGACGCGGTCACGACACCGAGACGGGCTTCGTCCTCGGGCAGCGAGTGTACGAAATTTGCCGAACCCCGCACCTTGAAACTGCCGGTCAACTGCAGATGCTCGCACTTGATCAGGATGTCGGCGCCATGGCGCTCGCTCAGCGGGCCGGAATGCAACAGCGGCGTTCGCACCACATGAGGCGCAATACGAGCAGCAGCGGCTTCGATCTCTGCAGAATTGATCATGCGTGCATCTTGGCGCGCCTGAGCAGTGTTACCACGCATGCCCGCAACTGAGGCGGCAGCGCTCGAACGCTGCCGAGCAGCGACCCGGTCAGTCGGTGAGACGAGACATGACGAGTTGTGCCATAGCAGCATCTTGCACGCCCAGACCGCAGAGATCAGTGATGGTGAGGTCACCAGCGGCTTCTCGGCCCGGCGTCCGGCCGGTGAGCACGGCCCCGAGCGTGACCGCACGATCGATCTGGTCGCTGGCATGCTGAAGCTCGCCGACGTGCCGAGCAACATCGTGGGAATCAACGGTGATTCGCGCTGCTGTTTCGAGCATGTCGAGCGCCAACTCCCGCTTACCCACCATGTCAGCGCCCATGGCGATCACATGGGTTCCCGGATCGAGCATGCTGGCCGAGATGAGCGGCTCTCGTGACGGGGTGCAGCAGACAACGATGTCGGCGCCGGCCACGGCTTCGACGACAGACCCAACCGCTTCGGCCTGGTGAGCCGCCGCAAAGCGAGCTGCCGTTTCGGGGCTTCTGCTCCAGACCAACACCGAGTCGAAGCGGAAAATGTCTCGCAACGCTTCGACCTGAAAGCTGGCCTGAAAGCCGCCCCCGAGTATCGCAAGCCGCTGCGAGTCGGGCCGAGCCAGCGCTTTGGCGCTGACCGCTGATGCGGCTGCGGTGCGCATCTCGGTGAGCCACCCGCCGTCCCGCAAGATCACGACGGGAGCTCCGCTCTGCGCATCGATCACCGAGGTGAAGCCGCTGTTGCGCCCGCCGGGAAATCCACCGGTTGCTACTTTGAATGCGATGTAGTCGCCGCCCAGGTACGCGCCCTTGACGTGCAGCTCGCCGCCGTGGCTGAGTCTCATTGCCATCTCGTTTGGGGTCAGGACATCGCCCTTTTCCATTGCAACGAATGCGTCGTGCACGGCCTGACGAGCGTCGGCGACAGAGACCACCGAGCGAATAGTGGCACTTTCGACGACCTGCATTTCGTCAGTCTGCCAGTGCCACGAGGCCGCCGCGACGCCATCACGGTCTGCGGAAGCAAGCGCTACGCCAGGTCGACAACCGCAAACGACAGCGCAGTTGAGAGGCGAGGCTGCACGACAGCTTTATTTGATTGTCGATTCGCAGCCGAGGCCACGACCCGAAACTGTCCCGCAGCCTCGCCAATTCCACATTGGGACCTCGCTTACGAGGTACTTCCCAAGAATCGCTTAAAAGCTATCGCGCCGATCTCGCTGACGGCGAGCCAAACGGAATCAGTTCTGCCCACCCTTTAAGGTTGATGCATGACTCTGAATCCGCCTGCGGGAGTCGACGTTGTCGACCACATCCAACAGACACGAGATAGCTATGCCGGGCTCGGCTATGACGCCTACCGGTGGGCGTACGAACCATCGCCATCGGCGTTCACCCGCCCAACCAAACCCTTGGCCGAGTCGTCGGTAGCGCTCATAGCTTCGGGTGGCATCTACCACGAGGGTCAGGTCGCATTCCACCACAAGGACGACACGTCGTACCGAAAGATTCCCGTCGACAGCTCCCCTTCGGACCTGCGCACCAGTCACTTCGCGTATGACATGACCAGCGCACGCGTCGATCCCAATGTCGTCTTTCCGCTCGACGCGCTTCGTCGGCTCGAACAAGACGGCACCATTGGCTCGCTGTCGACACATGCCCTGACCTTCATGGGCGGTATCTATTCGCAGCGCCGCCTGCAAGAGGACCTGCTGCCGGCGCTCACCGCAGAAGTCACCGCCATGGAGCCCGACATCGTTCTGCTGGTGCCGGTTTGACCGGTGTGTCATCAGTCAGTTGGACTGATCGCCCGTCATCTCGAATCCCTGGGTCACCGCACTACATCGCTGAGCTCTTCCTGGACCATCACCGCCAGCGTGAACCCGCCGCGAGCTGCGTTTCTGGACTACCCGCTCGGCCACACCGCCGGGCGTCCCGACGAACTCGACGAACAGGTCGAGATCGTTCGTGCGGCGTTGGACCTGGTCGAGTCTGCGTCCGAGCCCGGACAGATACTGCCGCTTCCCCATGTGTGGCCCGGCCAATGGAAGGCCAAGGCTCGCGAGCTCAGCGACAAGCGCACCCCACGCTACGACACGCCCCAATACGAGCGGCCCGAAGACGAAGCCGCCGCGCAACGTCAGCTCTGACACGCCCCCATACGAGCGGCCCGCAGACGAAGCAATCGCGCAACGTCAGGAATCGATCAACAGCTGTACTTGTTCGGTGAATTCGTCGGCCCGCATGCCACCGGCACTGCGGGTTACGGCACCGTCGTCGTTGATGAACACGTACGAGGGCTGAGCCGTAATGCCAAACGCCGCCCAGAGTTGGCCCTGCAGATCTGCAACATGGTCGAAGCCATCGAGCCCGAATTCATCGACGAACCCCGCCATCTCCTCACGGTTGTCCTGACCGGACACACCAATGAACCGGACGTCTTCTTCGAACTGCTGTTCAGCCTCTACGACCGCAGGGGCAATGGCTTTGCAGTGCGGTCACCACGGTGCCCAGAACCACAGCACCGTGTCCTGGCTCGCGAGATCCTCGTAGTAGAGCTGGCCTCCTCCAACCGCATTGGCCTGGAGGCGTATCGGATCGCGATCGGGCTCACCTGGTCCACAAGCGGCGATCGTGCCCAGACATAGGGTCAGCAACACAGCCCGAGCGAAGATCCTCATGGCGGCAAGTGTAGAAGCCGATAACGCTGGCGGTGCCACAGCCGCCAGGGAACGATCCTGTCTCTCGGCGGGTTTCTACTCGCAGACCACAGATCCATGGGATCATCACGAGGGAAAAGTAACGGGAGAAGAAATCACGGGGGAAGCAATGGGCCGTCTCATGGCCACCAAAGGAATTCAGCAGCCCGTGTTGCGGGCAACCGACCCGGCCTGTCGCGCCCGCGTGACTCGCTGGGGTGTGGTCCAGCCGACATGCGGTGCCTGAACACTGATGACATCTGACGTCGATTCGCCTCCGGGCCGTGCGCGCAATCGCACCATGCCCGAACCCGGCACGAACGCGCCCCGTGCAGGGGGCTCGGTCGGCAAGCCCTGGTTGATCGCAATGGTTGGCATGTTGGCTGGCCTGTCCATTGCGTTGGCAGTCGTGCTGTTGTGGCCGAACAACGAGGCCGAGCTGAGCACCGAAGATCTCGACGCGGCAATCTCTCGGGCGCTTGCCAGCCAGACCCAGCCGTTGGGAGCTGCTGGCGCCTATGAACAGGCCTCGCCATCGATCGTAGGCGTTAAGGCCATTCGCGATGGTGAAGAGCCCATCATCGGCACCGGCGTGGTCATCAACGACCAAGGCCAGATCATCACGGCAAACCATGTCGTGTTCGGTGCCGATCAGATCGAGATCCAGTTCCACGACGGCTCGACCAGCCAAGCTCGACTCGTGACCAACGAGACCATATTGGATATCGCCGTCATCTCTTCCGCTGACCGCCCGCCCACTGCGTTGCCAGCGGTACTCGGCAACTCGCGAACGCTGCAGATCGGTGACACGGTCTATGCCGTTGGCAACCCGCTGGGTCTTTCGAACTCGGTGAGCGCCGGGATCATCTCGGGCCTGGGCCGCGCCATTCCCTTTCCCGGCGACGATGGCCTGGTCTTCGAGAACTTGATTCAGTTCGATGCAGCCATCAATCAGGGAAGCTCGGGTGGGCCGCTGCTGAACGCCGACGGCCATGTCGTCGCCATTGTCACCGCGTTGGCCGACCCGACCGACCAGGGCTTCTTCATCGGCATCGGCTTCGCCGTACCCATCGACATCGCCGCCGCCGCAGCAGCCGATGGCCCATCGCAATAACCCCGCTGCGCCCACCCGACACGACCGCAGGATCAGCTCATGACGAACCAGCCAACCGCACCCGACTCGCCGACTGGCTTCGCCGGCGCCGCCGAGAAGCCCGCCAAGCTCATGGAGCAGGTGATGTTCGAGGTCAAGAAGGTCATCGTTGGTCAGGACCTGCTGCTCGAACGTCTGATCATCGGTTTGTTGGCGCGTGGCCATGTGTTGGTCGAAGGTGTTCCGGGACTCGCCAAAACCATGGCCATCAAATGCCTGAGCGCAGCAATCGGCGGTGAGTTCCAGCGTATTCAGTTCACCCCCGATCTCGTACCAGCCGACCTGATCGGCACCCGCATCTACAACCAACAGACCGGCGAGTTCAACACCTCGCTCGGGCCGGTGTTCACCAACCTGCTGCTCGCCGACGAAATCAACCGCGCACCGGCCAAGGTCCAGAGCGCACTGCTCGAGGTCATGCAAGAGCGCCAGGTCACCATTGGACGCGAGACGCACTTGGTCCCGTCGCCGTTCCTGGTGATGGCGACACAGAATCCAATCGAGTCCGAGGGCACCTACCCGCTGCCCGAGGCCCAGGTCGACCGTTTCATGCTCAAGGTGATCGTGGGCTACCCATCGTTGACCGAAGAGTTCGTGATCGTCGACCGAATGACCAAGGCCCTCGACACGATCGACACGGTGATCACCACCGACGAGTTGGCCGAACTTCAGGGCCAGGCCGACCAGGTGTATGTCGACCCGGCACTCAAGGAGTACGCCGTGCAACTGGTTTCGGCCACGCGTGATCCGGCTTCGGTCGGTAATGGCGATCTGGTCAAGTACATGAGTTATGGCGCCAGCCCCCGGGCGTCGATCAACATGATCCTGGCGGGCCGGGCGCTTGCTTTCCTGCGAGGGCGGTCTTATGCGTTGCCCGAAGACGTACGAGATGTTGCTGCCGACGTGCTTCGACACCGACTGGTCCTGTCCTACGAAGCGCTGGCCGATGCAGTGACTGCCGAGGATCTCATAGAGCAACTCATGCAGGCGGTGCCCCTGCCCGACGTGGCCATGCAAGAACCCCTGCAATAACGCTATGTCTGCGCCGTCCTCTGCAGAAGCGCTGCCTGCGCCGACGCCTGAACAGGTCCTGGACCGGCTCGACTTCACCGTCGTACGTCGACTCGATGGACTGCTGCAAGGTGACTACCGGTCGCTCATTCGCGGTGGAGGCCTGGACTTCACGGATCTGCGCGACTACCAGCCCCAGGACGACATCCGCCATATCGACTGGAACGTCACGGCCCGAATGAACTCGCCGTTCGTGCGTCAGTATGTCGAAGATCGCGATCTCACGGCATGGTTCCTGCTCGATCGATCGGCCTCGATGGCGTTCGGTGGCGATCCCAGCAAGGCCCAGATGCTGACCGACACGGTGGTGGCGATGGCTCGGCTACTCACGCGGGGCGGCAACCGGGTGGGCGCAGTGCTCTGGAACAACCGCGTGCAATCGGTGATCGAGCCACGAAGCGGTCGACGCCAGGTGCTGCGTTTGGCCAAGCACATGTCGACCACGCCGATACCAAATGATCAACCAACCGACCTGGCTCGGCTGGGCCATGCGGCGTTGGCCAGCATTCGGCGTCGATCATTGATCTTCGTGATCAGCGACTTCGTGAGCGAGCCAGGGTGGGAGCGCCCACTTGCATTACTGGCGCGTCGCCACGAGGTCATCGGGCTTCGCGTCGTGGACCCGGCCGAGGTCGACCTGCCCGACGTGGGCGTGATGGTCATGCAGGATTCCGAGACCGGCGAGCAGCTCTTGGTCGACACCAGCGACCGAGCGTTTCGGGAACGCTTCGCGATCGCCGCCGCCGCCCGAGAAGAACACGTGATCCAGTGCGCCCGGCAGGCATCGATCGACCTGCATTCGATCTCTACCGACGATGATCTGGTTCGTTCCATCTTGGCGATGGCCGGGCGCCGGCGACAACGCGGCCGATGACCTTTCTTCGACCGGGGGCACTCTGGGTTCTCGTTCTCGTTCCCGTCATCGTGATGGCCTACGCCGTTGTGGGGTGGCGGCGTCGGACATCTCTACCGGCTGGTTTCACCGCCACCACCAGCGACCGCAGCAGCAGCCTTGCTCGTCGTCGCCATGTGCCCTTCGGATTGTTCGTCATTGCTCTGGCAGGTCTGCTGCTGAGCCTGGCAAGACCCGAGGCCAACATCACCGTGCCGGTCCGCACCGGCCAGATCGTGCTGGCGGTCGACACCTCGAACTCGATGCTGGCCAACGATGTGTCACCGACCCGGCTGGACGCGGCAAAAGATCTGGCGCTGGCCTTTGTCGAACAGCAGCCGAGTTCGGTGCAGATCGGCGTGGTGGCGTTCACGAACGGCGGGTTGATCGTGCAAGCCCCGACCGAGAACCAGGCCGAGATCCGGGCATCGATCGAGCGACTCACGACCGACGGCGGCACATCGATCGGCGAAGGCATCTTCGCGTCGCTGACGGCAATTGCGAACGAACCCATCGAGCTCGACGCGGGCGCCGGGGCAGGCGGCGTTTCTGCAATCGACATCGGTTCATTCTCGAATGCCGCCATCATCGTGTTCACCGACGGCGAAGAGATCGGCGGGGCTGATCCAGTCGATATCGCCGGCTTGGCCGCGAACGCCGGCATTCCGATCTACACCGTGGGCATCGGCACCGCCCGAGGTGCTGTGGTTGCGCTCGACGGCTTCAGCATCGCTACGGCACTCGACGAGTCGATGCTCACCGAGATAGCCGAGATCACGACCGGCCAGTACTTCTTGGCGGTCGACAACCCCGAACTCGACGGGATCTTCGACGACATCGACCGTCGGTTCGAACGCCAGGGGGAGCGCATCGAAATCACTGCTCTGCTCGCCATGGCGGCAATGGCAGTCATCGCGCTGGCCACCGTGTTGTCTGTGCGTTGGTTCGGGCGGGTGTGATGCGATTCGCCTGGCCTTACGCGCTGTCGTTGCTTGGCATCGCACCTGCGCTGGCAGCGGCGTACTGGTTCTGGTTGCGACGCAAGCGCAAGTACGCCGTGCAGTTCTCGAGCTTGTCGCTCATCCGAGCCGCCGTGCCGACCACCTCGACATGGCGCCGCTTGCTGCCGCTGATTCTGATTCTGGCTTCGTTGGTGAGTCTCGCAATCGGCGCAGCCCGTCCCCACGTCGTTCGAGACGTCGGCCAGAACCAGACGTCGATCATCTTGGCGCTCGACGTGTCGCGGTCGATGTGCGCCGTCGATGTGGAACCCAATCGGCTCGCCGTGGCTCAAGATGCCGCCCGAGCGTTCATTGCTGACCAGGCAGGACACGTGCAGATCGGCATCGTGGCCTTCGCCGGAACCGCTCGCCTGGTCGTGCCGCCGACCGCCGAAACCGACATTTTGCTCGATGCGGTCGACAACTTCCGCACCGCGTTCGGCACCGCGCTGGGTAGTGCTCAATTGAAGTCGATCGACGCCATTGCTGAACTGAACCCCGATGTGGCCTCTACCGAAGACGACCCCGGCGATTTGGCGGCCGAACTCGATGAGTTCAACGACGACATCATCGTGCTGTTGACCGACGGTGCAAACTCGCGCGGCCCGGATCCGCTCGAAGCCGCGCAAGCTGCCGCCGACCGCCGAGTGCGGGTCTACACGATTGGATTCGGTACCGATCAGCCCACCGAGATGATCTGCGGCGGCGCACAGATCGGCGTCGACGCTTTCGGCAATGGCGAGTTCGGCAGCGATGGCTTCGGGGGCGACAGTTTTGGTGGTGTCACCGGGAGCTTCGGCGGCGGTGGCGGGCGTGGGGGAAGCGTCGACGGTTCACCACCCCAGCTGTTGGTGATCGACGAGCCGACCCTGTCGGATATCGCCGACCTGACCGGAGGCGCCTACTTCCGCGCCGAGGACGCCGACCAACTCCTAGACGTCTTCTTGAACCTGCCGACCAACGTTCAGGTACAGCAGGAAGAGGTCGAAATCAGCGTATGGTTCACCACCGCCGCTGCGATGTTGCTACTCGCCGGTCTCGGCACCTCGCTCTGCTTCAACCGCGGGTGAGCACGAGCCGCATTCTCCGGCTACTCGCCGAGCGCCTCTCGAATCGCTGCACCGTTTTCGTCGACGAACCGCTGCTCGTATTCGAGGCGGACTTCATCCTCGATTTCTCGTAGCGGCTGGTTGCATTCCCAACTTGCAACGGCGATGGCCCGCTCTTGGACCGCCAGTTCGTCGACCTGTGCCTGTGCCTCGGAATTCAGCGACTGCGGCCCGAACACGATTTCCGGTTCACCGTCCTCGCCCAACGAAGGAGCCGGAGCGGCGAACGCATCGCTCCCACTCAAGATGGAGTTGAAGCGGCGACGAATGTCGGACGTGGCACCGTCCTGGTCGCTGTAACTGTGGCCAGCCTCGCTCATGCACCCGCTCCACCCGGTAGCGGCGCCCACGATCCGCGGATCGGCTTCGTAGGCCTGTTCGATCTCATCGAAGGCGTCGCCGAATTGCTCGAACACCTCACCAAAGGTGAATACCTCTTCGAACGCCTCGTTCTGGCATCCGCCGGGTTCAAAGTTGTCGAAGTCTTCGGGAGATTCGGGAAACTCGCCGTTGAGAGCCAACTCGTAGGCTTCCCGCTCGCCCTCGGTCAGGGCTTCGGTGTATTCCTGATTTGGATCCACGAAGTTCTCGAGCGCTTCGAACGAATCGCCAAACGGATTCGAGGCGATGCCGAATCCGTACTCTTCGGCGAACTCACGACTCTCGAAGTCGATGTTGACGTCGAGGGAATCGAATTGACTGTGGTCGACAACCTGGTATTGGAAACCCTGCGCCAGCATGCACTCGGCGACCAAGATCTCGGCTTGGCGTCCAAGATCATCGAAATACTCGTCGGCGGCGTCACCGTCGCCGATCGGGATACCGAGCAGCTCGGCAATTGGTGACTCGATGCCATCGCCCGCTTCCGAACTCGTAGCGGGCGAGTCGGCATCACTGGCTTGACCCGACTCGTCGTCGGCCGAAACCTCGGCTGAAGAATCAGAGCCGCTTGCGCCACACGCGCTGGCCATCAGTGCGAACGCACAGAGGAGTGCCAAGACGAGCGTTCGGGAAGAAGTGGACATGGGGGGACTCCTGCATTCGCTGTTCTGTTCGTTGCTCGTGGAGCAACCAGATCCCGCCGTGGGGAACAGCCACCATTGTGCCCCACGTGAATCCAACATTGCGTCCACCCCTTCGGCGCCTCGACATCTGCCGGTCAGACCATGTCTTCGATGCAATGTCAGCTGGTGCGAGGTTTAATGGTCCGCTTGTGACTGCACGCTCCACCCCCCACGTTCTGACGATCTCACCCGAGCAGATCGACATGTCGCTGATCGCCATTGCGGCGCAATCGCTGCGAGACGGTCAACTGGTGGCGTTCCCCACCGAGACGGTGTACGGACTGGGGTGCAACGCGCTCGACGAACGAGCTATTGCGAAAGTCTTCCGGGCCAAAGGCCGCCCATCGAGCGATCCACTCATTGTGCACGTCGACGGTTTGGCGATGGTCGAAACGGTGATCGATGGTCCACTGCCGGCCAGCGCTCGGGCTCTTGCCGATGCGTTCTGGCCGGGGCCGCTCACTATGATCTTGCCGCGCGGGCCGGCCGTGCCATTGGCGGTGACCAGCGGCCTCGACCGCGTCGCTGTTCGCTGCCCGTCGCACCCGGTGGCGGCCGCGCTGATCCGAGAGGCGGCCATTCCGGTCACGGCACCAAGTGCCAACCGCTTCAATCACATCAGCCCGACCAGCGCGACCCACGTGATCGGCGATCTGGGCGAGTCGATCGATGTCATCATCGACTCGGGCCGCACCGAGCATGGTTTGGAGTCAACTGTGGTTGCTCTCGACGGTGCCGATGTGACCATCTTGCGTCACGGCGCGATCACTGTGGAGCAGCTTGCCCAGATCCAAGCGATCACCATCGTCGACGACGGCACGTCGGTGGACTCGCCGTCATCGCCCGGCCACGAGAAGCGACATTACTCCCCGCACACCCCCACCATTGCCGCCCGGGCTGGTGTGTTCGCCGAAAGCGCCGGGTTCGATACCGCCCAACCGGTGATCTTCGCCGGATTCACCGACCGACTGCCCGAGCTATCGGGTGCCGCGAGCTTCGAACCGCTGGGATCCATTGCGGCGTTGGATCGCGTCGCCCACGATCTGTATTTCGAGCTGCGGCGCATAGATGCGCTGGCAGGATCGGCCATCGTCGTCGAACTCACGGGTGAGCCCGGCTTGGGGCGAGCGATCGACGATCGCCTGACTCGCGCCGCCGGCAGTGTGGTTGTAGAGACCGCCGATGACCTGATCACCGCCCTCGAAACGGCTCTGGCCACTCGATCAGATCAGTAGCGATCTCGACGACCAGATTGTCCATGCGCGAGCGCGTTGACGCTACTGGTGCGTCACGCGCGCCAACTGCGGTTCGTCTGGCTCGAGCCAGAAGTCGACCATCGCCATTGCACAGGGAATTGCTGCAAGCGAAGCCAACCCGATTGCGATCCCGAAGGGCACACCGATGAAGGCAAGAAAGGCCAGCAAGAAGAAGCCCGAAGCAACCGAGGCGGCCCCAAACCATTTACCGTATTTTTGGTACTTGCTCATGGAATCATGGTAGGAGAAGCGACCTGCTGAGATGCCATTCTCAACAACGCGTGGGCCTTTGGCCTATACGTTCGGCTATTCGATACGTAGACCCGAGATGGCACGGCTGATGACCAGCTGCTGGATCTGTTCGGTGCCTTCGAAGATGTCGTGAATCTTGGCGTCGCGGTGCCAGCGTTCGACCGGGTACTCCCGGGTGTAGCCATAGCCGCCGAGGATCTGAATGGCGCGCTCGGTCACGTGGGTGGCAACCCGGCCAGCCTTGAGTTTGGCCATCGATCCTTCGGCGTTCACGAAGCCCTTCTGCTTGCCGAGCCAGGCGGCGCGCCAGATCAAGAGACGGCTTGCCTCGATCTCGGTGGCCATGTCGGCCAGCATGAATGCGATCGACTGGTTCATGATGATCTTGCGACCAAATGCTTCGCGCTGTTTGGCGTACTCGAGCGAGTACTCGTAGGCGGCACGAGCCACACCGATCGCCTGCGCGCCAACGGTTGGGCGAGTGGCTTCGAACGTCTGCATCGCCGCCTGCGAATTACCCTTCTCGCCACGACGTACGCGGGCCAAACGCTCATCGAGCTTCTCTTTGCCACCAAGCAAGCATCGACCGGGCACCCGAACATCGTCGAGCACGACCTCGGCGGTATGGCTGGCGCGTATCCCGTGCTTCTTGTATTTCTGACCCATGCTCAGGCCCTTGGTGCCGGGCGGCACGATGAAGCTGGCATGGCCCTTGGTCTTGAGTTCGGGAGCCACCACGGCAACAACGACATGGATATCGGCGATACCACCGTTGGTGATCCACGCCTTAGTTCCGTTCAGGACCCACTCGTCGGTGGCCTGGTCGTACTTGGCCGAAGTCCGGTAGCCACCAACGTCGGAACCCGCATCGGGTTCACTGGCAGCAAAAGCGCCCAGCTGCACCTTTTCGGGTGAGCCGTAACACTGCGGCACCCACTCCATGACTTGTTCTTGCGAGCCAGACGAAGCAATGCCTGCCGCAGCCAAACCCGAACCCATGATGGCCATACCCAGGCCAGCGTCTCCCCAGAACATCTCTTCGATGGCGACAGGCATGGTCAAGCCGGTGGGGTCGTTGAACATTGCGTTGGCCAAGAACTCCCAGCCGTAGAGCCCTATTTGAGCGGCTTCTTCCACGACGGGCCAGGGGAACTCTTCTTTCTCGTCCCACTCTTCGGCCGCAGGGCGCATCACATCTTCGGCAAAGTCATGAACCCACTTCTGGATCGTGAGTTGGTCCTCGTTGAGCGAAGGGTTGAAATCTGCCATAGCAAGCTCCAATAATGATCGTTATTGGAAGGGAGGCTAGCGCGAGATGCGAGCAACCTCCACGCGCTGATGGGTCGAATGGCCACCGCATGCGTCGTCAGGACCGCCGAGCAACACCCGCCAGATAGCTCAGCACGTTGACCATGTCGCTCTCCTGCTCATCGGTGAACGACAAATTGTCGGTGAAGTCATTGAGCACGCCACATGCATCGTCGACCAACTCTCGGCCCTCGGCGGTCAATGCGGCCAGTGCTTTTCGAGCATCACGGTCGTCGCGATGGGTTTCGACGTACCCGATCTTCTCGAGCGGCGCCAAGGCCCGAGTCACACCCGATGCCGTCAGACCAACCGATTCGGCCAGTGCGACCCGGCTCGACTTCGCATCGGGGGCGTCGGCGAGGGCTCGCAGGATGCAATATTCGGCCAAGCTGATTCCCTTGATGTTCGACAGCAATGCACTGGCTCGGCGGTCGATGCGGTCGGCGAGACCAACGACGGAGAGCAGCAGTTGTTGATTGCGTGAGATTTCCATGATCCAAGCATAACCACTCCTTGACCCCTCATGCATTTGATAGGAACGGCATGCAGCTTCTTACAAAGTCGACAAGACAGTGTCACCGCCGGTAGATGCATGGATCGAACGCGTAGTGTTTGACCATGAAGACCAGAGTCGCCGCCATGATCGTGCTCTTTGCGGGCCTTGCTGCGGTCGCCTGGGTTGCCGTTGGAGGCAACGACAACGAAGCAGCCATCGAGAAGCTGAGCACAACTGCCCCCGCTACGCCTTCCGAGAGTGACGCTACGCTTCCTGCACGAGAGCCGACTGCAGCCCCCATCGAGAGCGACGCGCCCGAAAGCGACCTGTCCGAAAGCGACACGGTCACCGGCCAGACGCCCGCCGAGGCTGCCGAACCAGCTGTGGAAGACGTCGACCCCGAACCGACCGCCACAGCTGACCCTGGCATCGACGCACCAGAGAATTTCGGACCTCGCATGGATCTGGTCGACATCGACGGCTGGCTGAACACCGATGCCACCAGTATCGACGAGTTCAATGGCCAAGTGCTGTTGGTGGAGATGTGGACGTTCGGTTGCCACAATTGCAAAGCACGCATTCCGTTTAACCAGAGCTATTACGAAGAGTTCGCCGACGAGAACTTCGAAATCCTGGGAGTCCACGCTCCCGAGTTCAGCTACGAGGCCGACGTGAGCAACATCGTCGCCGCAGCCGAGGACCTGGGTGTGGTGTGGCCGATTGCACTCGATCCCGAGAAGTTGAACTTCCGAGCCTGGCAACCCGGCACCACGAGCTACTGGCCTCGCACCTACGTGATCGATCAGAACGGCGACATTCGCTACGACCACATCGGCGAGGGCAAGTACGAAGAACTTCGCGAGACCATCCTTTACCTGATCGAGAACCCACCAGCACCCAACCCCGCATCCTGAGCTGAGCGATATCGCCTGTCATGAATATCCTCGCCGAAGGCATCGAGAGCCTCAAGCTCGCGTGCAGCCTGGTGCTTTTGATCCCTGCGCTCGGGGTGGTCCTGATGGGGCGAAGGCGTGTCTGGCTGGTTCCGGTGTGGATCATCACCACCACCCTGATCGCTTGGCTGCGCTTCACCGGCTGGTTCGATCCGGTGGCCAGCGGAGCAGCTCATGTTGTGGCCGGCTTTGCGCTCTTGGGGCTGGCGGCAGTTGCGTGGAAGCGAGATGAGCTGGCAACCGATATCGCCGCCACAGGAACTGTTGCCTTCTTGGCGGGCTGGACCTGGATCCCCTGTGTGGGCCGCGAGCTCGGCGAGATAGTGAACAATGCTCGTGCGCAACCGTGGGCAGAGTTGGTTCCGACGTTCTTGTACATGCTCGGCCTGTTCATCCCACTGGTGCTCATTGCGGCGCTCGAGGTTGCCTGGCCCAAGTTCGGCGACATCAGCGACAACTTCAGAATACGTGCTGTCGGGCTCGGCATCGTTGCGCTCGTGGGCGGTCTCGTGGCGGTCACATTGTTCGACGACCTGGCCGGCGAACTCGCTCGCCGCAGCAGCTTCTAACGCACGTACTGCTAGCCCAGGTTGTTCGTTAGCGGCGAAGGCTGAGCAACACTCGTGTTCGTTCACCATCCGCGCTCCCGCCAATCTCAGCAGGATCTGTTCGCAATCGTCGGACTTACGCATCTTCTCGAATAAGGATGACTCGGGTTTCGGGTTGTCACGCATACATCGTGCTCGTAGTGGGTACAGGACCAATATGAGTGTGGTTGGACGTCGTTCGAGTGGAGGGTCCGCCACCCGCGAACGAGTCGAGCGCCTCACCGTCAGTACGCTCGCGTCTGGCACCGCAACGAGAGCGATCTCGGCGCTCGTTGACGTCGTTGCCTCTCTGGCGCCGGTGGATGTTGGAGAACGTGACGAAATAGAAGCCGCGTTGGCGAACTGCTCGACGTCTTGCACGCCGTAGAGCTCACCGAGGTCGGAGTCTCGGCGAACTCACATCAGCTACAGATCGAACTTGCCTCGCAGCCCGCTCAAGCGGCGGCGTGAATCTCGTCGCCCACTCCAGCGCACCCCAATTCGGCAGAGCACTGTCCGAAGTCAGAGCCAAACTCCGCCGGCAACTCGATGACCACCACGATCGCCGCGCACATCGCTAATCGCTTCCGTGCATCTGAGCGGCGACACAAGACTTTGAGCTCGCCGCCCATAGACGGTGGGAAACCTTCGACTGGGGCCGCCATGACCTCTCGCACCGGTGCGGTCAAAGTCACCACCACATTGAGTGCCGTCGATGGGACGTACGTATACCGCACCATCTACTCCCCGGGGGCCGGGCCCACGGCATCACGGTCAAGGCTGTCGACCTCAGCCTGGTTGACAAGTTGCGGGAGGAATCGACCATGGCGTCTGGCTCAACGAGGCCACCGCACAGTATCCGGCCACCGTGCTGGGGCTGGCAGGCCAATCCCCACGTAGCTGCCATGTCATTCGATGTTTAGGCGCCATGGAATCGGGTAGCGCCCCAATGCGCCGTTTTACTGCGGGCGCATTAGTGCACACAGACGGCCACCGCATGATGCACACAGACCGCCACCGAGGAGGAGCTATGTCAAACCCCCAACAACCCGAAGTTCGCCGCAGCGAACGGAACCCTGCGCTTTCGCCCGACGCTATGAGAGCCAAGCTCGAGGCTGAGCGCCAGGAGGGCCTCACTGATGCCGAGGCCCGAATCGGGAGCGACCCAAATCCACGCTCCCCACACCATGAATCAAGCGATATGGCCCAAGAACCAAGCGATATGGACCAAGACAAGCCCAATCTCGATGACTTCGCAGAAGCATTCGGTACCACACGCGCAGATTCGTCAGCATGAGCGACTTCGAAGAAGGACTTCAGCTCAGCCGTTTGCACCCGTCCCATATTGTCGCTTTCCTCCGAGGCCTTCCCGGTCGCGTCGACGACAGGCTTGCGTCGGCCGACCAGAGCAGCTCCGCAACCCAGTCGGCGACCAAGGCACTGCACGATTCACTTGCGCGGGCCATCGTGGTGCTGAAGGAAGGCGGTTATGCGCCCGATCGCAGCCTGAAGGAGATCGCTCCGCCCCCGAGTTCGGCCCATTCCTTGCACGCCGACATTCATGCGGCCTCGCTTGAATTCGCCAGGCGGGTCGCAGGTGTTCCCGATACCGCCTGGACGGAGAACCCAGAGCTGCTCGACCGGGTGCGGTCAGCCTGTGCTGATGCGGCCCAGAATCTGCGGCGCATCAGTTCGGTTGACGCAGAGCAGATTTCGGTTGCCGATGATCGCATCGCCGATCGCGCCACCCTGCTCCCCGAAGAGCAGCACGTCGAGGCTGCCGATCCAAAGCGTCAAGCTGGAGCCATCCTGGTAGACGCCGAAGAGCGTCGCGTCGCGGCGATCGAGCACCCTCATACTGCAGGTGAACGCCGCACGTCAGACGAAGCAACCCAGTAGCGCTCCTCTGTGCGATCCACTCCACCAACAGCGACGGACCTCGTCGATGTGTTCGTCATATACGGATGCCCGCGCGCCCAAGTTCATGGTTCTGCAGGACATCGGCACGTACCGTCCAGGCCGAGGATCAGCCCGAGCATCGCGGCATTCGTCGCCTGACAGATGGCGCGCCCAAGACGACGCCCAACACAAAGAGCAAGACAAAAAGAAGGAACTCCCAACGACATGGCACTCGACGACACCCACGCTGTAGCGGCGCGCAGACCATGAACGACACGCCACGCAGCGACGAAGACGAAGTAGTGGCCGTCGAAGAGGCACCGCAGGCCGACACTCGATGGGCCGTGCCGCGTTGGCTTCACCAGCTCGGCGGATGGAGTTGGCGGTTGCTTGTCTTTGGCATCGTCGCGTACTGGACTCTGCGATGGCTGGTGCTGCTGCGCGCGGTCGTCTTGCCGGTCCTGGTCGCATTGCTCGTCACGGCGCTTCTCTCGCCGCTCAAGAAACGTCTGACCGATGTGCGAGTCCCGAATATTCTGGCCAGCTGGCTTGTACTTGTTGCGGGTCTCGCCTTTGTCGTCGGCCTCATCGCAGTGGCGAGCTTCCTCATCGGCAACGAGCTGGCCGATACCGCACAGTGGGAAGACACTCGAGACGAGCTGAGAACGTGGTTACA
>ENA-ORXT01002991-ORXT01002991.1-marine-metagenome-genome-assembly--contig:-NODE-2991-length-19314-cov-17.587514_pt1 | contig 19314 bp, 15 predicted proteins | sample MGYA00237868_ERZ511482 | MGnify/ENA metagenome assembly ERZ511482
CGCACCCCGCCCGCAACCTCGTCCGCCGAGAGCGGGGGGAGGTGGTGCGGCGGACACGGGAAACGAAGACCGATCCGCGGTGTTCGTGCCCCCCCGTCTCGAGGGCCGTGGCCGAAGAGGGGCGTACCGTCGGTGCGTCTTGCCTGACTGCCGAAGCGGCGCCGATCGTCGTCGCCGCCATGTGCCGTGACCGCCCGGTGCCGTGACGGCTCCGATCGGATCACGGTGGATCGGGTGCAGGATCGCCGTGGAAGCGCGACGTCATGGCAACGTGCGATGCGGTACGCGCACCGGTTCGACAACGCTATCTTCCGTCGCCACGCCGGATCGTTCTATCACCTACGTGCGACTCCCCCTCTGGAGCGAACGCACGCCCGCGTCGACGCCACGTGCCCGCCACCCGGGCGCTCGGGTCACGGACCGCACGTCGATCGATCGGCTCCGGCCGCCGTGTTCGGTCGCGGGCGGGAAAACCCGCTTCGTCGGCGCACGGATTCGTGCAAGACCTTGACCGGGCGTCGCGCCGACACTGTCGGTCGACCCGGCACCCGCCGTTCCCTCGCAACGGGGCCCGTCACGCGGACCACCTCGTCGCGCAGGCGCTACCCCACAGGCGGCACGAGCCGCTCGACAATCCCCCGTGCCCACATCATGAAGGCGATCGCGAGAAACCTGCACCGGAACGAGATCCGCGCGACCGCGGAGCGCGGAACACGTCTCGACGCTCGACGAGTGCCGTACCGGTGACCTCGACCACGCCTGCCGCGGGGAACCGCCGCCGCCGGGCGGCGGCGCCGCCGGCTTGACGACCGTGCAGCGGCGGACGCGGTCCCCCCCGTCCCACCCAAACGTCGAGCGCGTCGTTGTGGGGAATTCGGCGCCCACGACCGTGGCCGCAATCGTCTCCTCCCACGTGGCTTTGCCGGGCACGCCGCCCATGCCGACGCCGGCGCCAACGACGCCGCCGCCCGCGCCGCGAAAGCGTTTCGTGACCGCGCTGCCCGACCACAAGCCGACCAAGCTGCTCAGCGCGAGCGGCGGGCGCGCCTCCCAGTCCGCCCCGTCGGTCACCTCCTCGAGCAGCGCCACCCGCCGACACCGCCCCTCGTCGTCATAGAGCGCCAGCCCCCGCACGCGCTCCGTCGCGGACAGGGGGAGCACGTGCTCGACCGCCGACGGGAAGGGCGTGTCCGTGCCGAGCAGCGCGGGCGCGACGAGCATCGGCGTCTCCGTCGTGTAGGCGCCGTCGGCAAAGACGTGAAAGGTGCGCGACGCAAACACCGTCTCTTGCGTTTCCGTCACGGCGGCGGCGGCGGCGGCGGCGCCGGGGGCGGCGGGGAAGGTGTAGGTGTGGGTGAGGTGGATGGCCACCCCACCATTGCGGGACGTGCGCTCCACCGCCTCCCCGTCGGGCTTCAGGCGGTAGGTGGTGGCGTGGAGCAACGCGCCGCCGGCGGGGTTGACGACGAGGCACTTGCCGCGCCAGGCGCGCGCGTGGCGCGACGCGTAGTGCGCCCAGGAGGGGGAGCCGAGGCCGTCGGGGTCGCCGCCGCCGTCGCCGGGGGGGGGGGATGGCCCGCCGGCCATAGTGAAGTAGGGAGTGGGTGGGGGGAGGGGGGGGACACTGAGGCAGGCACGGGGCTGGCCGGGGGAGGGGGCGGCGCAGCCAGCCCAAGGTGTGAGCTGAGACGGGGGCCGATGCGGACGCAGATGCAGTCAGTCAGAGAGAGAGGCAGTCCACAGAAGCGAAGGCGGATAGAAGAACGGGTTCCAGCACGGTGGCGGCGCACCGACTGGCGTTGTCTGGTGGGGGTGGGAGCGGAAAGGTGGCGACAGCAGCGGTCGCGGTGGGGATGGTCGCTGCGGCGCGGCAGCCGTGGAAGCGGATAGCGGTCTACGGATCGCCCCGCGTCGCGTGGCCAGACAGCTCTGTGGACGCGTCGACGCCAATTAGGCACCCGGCGATCTGGAGGTGAATCAAGACAACTCCAATTGAACCGAGTCGTGTGAAGCGCAACCGCCGCTGCGCGGGCGGCGTGAGCGCGCAGAGGGCCCTTCTCTTCGGACGGCTCCAACGCGCGACGGCAGCGGCACGCCCCGACGGCGGCCACGGCGGCAGCGGCCGCAGCGGCCACAGCAGCCGCGGCAGCGGCGGCCGTCGGCGGCGCCGCCAGTGCCGGTGGCGGTGCGCCCACGAGCGTCGGTCGCCGCCGCCGCCGCTGCAGCGAGGATGGGGTCGTCACGCACAGGGGGCGGCTTCCCGTTGTTTGGTTTGCCACGGGGCGACGCGGCGGTGCGTGGGCGCCCACGGGCGGCGGCGTGGCTGCCACGCCGGCCGCACGGCACCCTGTCGCATGGTCCCGCCGGTGCGGGACGGTGGGGTTGTGGCGGGCGGGGGGGGGGGGGGGGGGGGGGGGGGGGGGGGGGGGGGGGGGGGGGGGGGGGGACCGCCACCGCCGCTGTGGCGGTCGGCAGCCGTCGCCGCTCGTGCGAGGTACTTTCTCTGCACTGCTGGATTTGACTGGAAACCTTTGTCCATCCGTTTGAAAGGATGAAAGAACACATACAGATGTGGCACACTGGTGGTCTTGTCCATCTTACCGAGTACAGTACAGCCGAAGTCCTCGCTGGATGTTTCTCAAAAGTACGCACTTTTATGTTCCGCTAGTTTTTCCGCAGACTGGGCAGCACATTTGGCCCTTCAGGCGCGCACGCGACACCCCTGTCCTTTCCCAGCGCGTTCCATCCACAGCGGTCCCATCACGTCCCTGTGTGGTGGTTGGCCCGTTGGATGGTCCACCTCGGCGGCCGACCCCTCGTCGACCGGCCGACGAGGGGCCCCCTCGACACGCCGCGTTGGGGAATCCCACCGCCAGTGACGTGGCATCCGATCGGTGGCGCGCCCAGAGCCGCCTAGATCGCCCAGAAGCCGCCCCAATGGACCCTGCGGCAGCCATCGGTCGGCGCCACGTACGTGGCGCGTACGCGTACGCACTGCCGAGCCGTGCCAGCACCCGCCACGGTGGTCGACCGTGCCCCGTCGTCGACGCCCGGCTCTGTCATCGGCTGGTCGGCCATTCGTGACAGTGACACCGTTGCCGACAATCCGGAGCGGGGATGCACCCGCGCGCACGGGCGGCACCCAAAGCGGCTGGACGGCAGCCACCGCGGTGAAGAGTCGCGTGACCCTGGCAACGTCGGATCGTGGGGCCCGTGTCGAGCCTGTCCCGATTTCTCTCTTCCGCGCCGGGGAGCCACTCCCTCGTTGACCGGCGCAGCCCGCCAGCGCTGTCCGGCTCAGAGTCCAGCCCGCGGGTGACTCCAGGTGCTGTGAGCTTGTGGCTTTGGCATGATGCTCTCGCAGACCTGGGCTGCCCCAGGGGGCCCTGTGAGCGTGAAGCTGTGGGCGCCGTGAGCGGCTTTGGATGGGCGCTTGCGTCCTCGGTCGAGCGTGTAAAAAGACCTTTGGGGTGACTTTGGACAGCCATCTCGTCTCGGCATCCCATCAATCTACCTCCCAACACCACACACCCAGCCCTCTCTCGGAGGCAGCACCTCGCCCGCACGGTCGCTGAGCCTTGTCCCGTTCTCCCCGCGACCCACACTGTTCCCCGAAAGCACCCGACGCCCTCGCCACCGTCCACCGACATGGCGCCCTTCAAGCATTTGGTCGTCGCGGCCATGGCCGGCCTCGTCGTACTCGCCGCTTCCGTGTCGACCGACGCCGCTGCCGTGCCCGCCTTCACTTCTTCCGCCGTGGACGCTCTCCCCGACGCGGACTTGACGTTGGCACTGGCGCGCCTCGCAGCGGCCGACGACGCCGCCACCGGCGCCGAGGAAATTGCCGACGCTGACGCCGATGCCGACGGAGACGAGGAGGTGCTGGCGCTCGACGACACTTCGAGCCGCGCCTTTACGCACCACCACAACCACAAGTGCAAGAAGTGCATTGTTGTTAAGAGCACTACCAACAACGTTCCGTTCCGCAAATATTCGCGCCACGTGGCGAAACGTGTCTAACGTGGCACCGTATGCGGAAAACCGTGCCACCAGCAACGTCATGTATGCAGAAACGACCACATACGCCGATCTGCGAATTTAGAATCGCCACATAAGTCCAACCGGATATCGTCTGGGGGGGTTCGGAAGCATTCGGTAATCACGGCGGACCTTCCGCATAGAAGGCCGATTTGGAGAAGGTCGAGCCCGATTCGCGACTGTTCCGAACCCATCCGACCCGTTTCAGACGAATCTGAGTGCTGTCGTGTGCTTGAGAACGCCACTCAACGATCGCGATCGTGACCACGTGTGGCGTCTTGGATCGGACGGCCGGATTTGGTACCGGGCCGTGAGCTGGCCCGTGCCTAACGCGTCACCGTGCACTGGCGACATCGGTCCAGCATTCGAAGCGTAGGGCCGTCTGACAGATATCCTCTCGAGAGCTTGACAGCGACTCGTCCGAGGCATGCAATGAGGCGTGGACGTACAGGTTGGTGTGACCGCCACACAACAGGAGCTGACTAGTTCTTAAAAATCGCGCAGCACGGTCCCGTGCGGGCCGGTGGGGCTCCGTCAGAGGAACTGCAGCCGCACCTTGACGGCGTACCAGTTTTCCAGTGGACGCCCCGACGGCCCATGAGTGGCTGGCCGAGATCCCCGGCTCGACGTGCGAGGACCATCTTCCTGTGGAGGGGCCTGACGCTAGCTGCACCCCTCAGCCGTCCCGATTATCAGTGAAAGCGATGCATTGATGGCATAGCCTCTCTGAGGGGGTCCGTTGGGCAGGGAGAGGCAGGGCACGGGTGGACCGAGCACCCTCAGGCGACGAGATTCAGGGCGGGCAGGCGGCGGCCACGTCAGCGCGGCCGAACGCGTCAGCGCAGGTACTGATAACCGTGGGCGGACGGGCGGTGCCTGCGCGGGGGGGACCGCACTGCACTGCACGTTCCGACCTGGGGCGCATGCGTTCCCACCACCGTCGTGGGCACGTCTTCTTCCGCCTGTGTATCTTCCTGGCCATCTCGTGGCCGGTGCTCGATGGACCGCGAGGCGGCTGATGACGAGCTCGACCTGGCTGTTTTGCTCGGGGCTCGAGCGCAGCTCAACGTCCGCCGCGCCCTGCTGGCCGTACGTCACGGCCGCGTGCGCAAGCGCGCAGGAGGCTCCCGCCCAGGTCGCCGCCCTAATCGGCCGCGAGATTTCGACCTCGGTGCGCGCGCTATTATGCGCGACTACTTTGGGGTGGATGGGCAGCCGCCAGTGTACGGCGAGGACGCCTTCGAGGAGCGGTTTCGCATGCCGCGTCCGGTGTTCAACCGGCTGTTCCGTGCGATTCATGACCAGCCCGGCTGGAGGCGTAGTGTCAACGCCACTGGACGGCCGCAGGCCCACGCTATCCAGAAGGTGTCTGCCGCATTGCGCGTGCTGGGCTATGGCGAGCCATTCGACCGGTCGGACGAGTATGTGCGCCTTTCCCGCTCCTCCATCGACGTCTACACGCGCCGTTTGACGCATTTCATCATCGACAAGTGGGAGTCAACCTACCTGCGACGCCCTACAGACGAGGAGCTCGAGCACATCCTACGACGCAACGCTGCCCGAGGTCTTCCGGGCTGCATCGGCTCTATTGACTGCACGCACTGGACGTGGGCAAGATGCGCCAAGGCCCTCGCCGGGCAGTACAAGGACCGCAATGGAAAGGTCTCTGTCGTGATTGAGACAGTTTGCGACGAGGACCTGTACATTTGGCACTTGTTTGTGGGATGCCCGGGGGCGTACAACGACAAGAACGTCCTTGCCGCCTCGCCGCTGATGCTGGACATCAACGATGGGGTTTGGCCGCCAAGGACGTACAAGTACACCCTCAACGGCCGAACGCGTCGACTGCTTTTCTACGCGGCCGATGCCGGGTACCCGAGGTACGCTATTTTTGCTTTGCCGCACGCCAAGCCCGACACTCCCAAGCGGCTGGTCTACAATCGCCTTCAAGAGGCTGTTCGCAAGGATGCAGAGCGTCTGTATGCCGTGCTATGGTCGCGTTGGTTCATCACCAAGTACCCGGCGCGATACATGTCTCTTCCACGCTTGATCAACACCGCAAAAGCAGTGGCCATCCTCCATAACATGGCCATCGAGCACAGCAGACATGGCTTCATTGCGCAGACGCGGAGGGACGCCGCGGCTGCTGTGCGCGGAGCTGGGAGTGGTGGCTCGCGGAGCAGTGATAGGCCTAGTGAGGCCTTTACCAAGGACGACGGACCTCGCGGTGACGAGATTTGGGGCGGGCCTGTGACCGCATTGACTGACGACCAAGTCTCTGATGGACGTGGTGACCAAGGCCCGCCCGTCGGGACAGGCAGGTACATGCGCATGGCCGAGAAAGAGGCCAAGGACGTGAACGCGCACCTGTCTCTTCTCGGCGACTTGGCGGAGCACGTGTGGGCTGACCGAGGCAGGCTTCTCGCTCCCTATGTGCGACTTCCGCGTAGTAGCACCGCAGCGCTATTCTGAGGGCTTGTTGTTCGTGCGTGATGTGAGCAAGTGCATCGCTTTGGCAAACGGTTTTTTTCCCCGTTGGGCAGGGGTTTTTTCCTTGAAGCTCTAGCCGTAGGCGTCCATTCGTACGCAACAGGTTGTGGACAAAGGCGATGAAGTATGCAACAGGGTGCGGACAAAGGCTATGAAGAACAACTACTATCAGAATGTGTGCATCGTATGTGTGAGCCTCCCATGTATGTGTGACGAGCATGTGGGGCCATGGACTTTGCGCAGCGTGCGCGTCGAGCCGCCGGCGCTCTGCGGCCACTGAGTCCCTAGACTGCTTCTTTGGGTCGCACGAGTCCGCAAAGGAGTCCCCTACAAACACGTGCATTTGGCTCCTTAGGCGCTTCTGTCTGGAAGAAAGGCAACGGAAACCATGGTACAACGTTGGAGGAAAAAAACCCTGGAAGGGAAAAAAAAACCATGTTGTTCTTCTACGCGGCGGTCATCGTAGCAGCACACACTACTCATCGTAGCAGCACAGGTCCGCAAAAGCAAGCATCGCCACACACACTACAGGCAGGTACAATACAAGCAGAGAGTTCATTATTCAAGTTGGCCACGTACGTGGCCATCGCAAAGACAGCGAACAACACCAGTGGCGTGGTCGTGCACGTGTCCGCCTCGTGTTCTCGGCCAAGATGACCAAGGCCGCCCAGTCAATGTTCTTCTTCACCAGCACTCTCCTCTTCGTCGGTCTCCGTGTCCCAGTCCATGGAGTCGACGATGCGCGCGTCGAGGTCGATGCCGCCACGGCGAGCCAAGTCCTCGAAGCGCCGTCGCTTGGTCACGAGGGAGGCGCGGCCACGACTCATGGCCGCACGGTGATGGGGCGGCAGCGGCGGGCGGGAGCCACTGACGCCCTGAGACGTGACGCGGGAGGAGCCACCCAGCTCGCGGCTACCAGGAATGTCTCTCCCCGCCGGGCCCACGTGCGTGTCGTGGGTGTCACCTGCCTCCTCCTCCTTGTCCGCGTCGTTGCTCAGGCCGCTGTCGCCAGACGGTTGCGACGCAATAAGCGCCGCGGCCGCCGTGGCAGCCTCCTCAATGGAGCTGGCTGGCGCCGGCGCGATTGCCGACGGCGGGGGGGATGGAGCTCGTTGCGCAGAAGTAGCCGCGTCCTCCGCAGCGTGCGCACAGCCAGGAGGAGTGAAGACATTGGCCGCGTCCGCATCAGACACCGACTCCTCTTCTGAGGATGAAGACCGTCCACCTCGGCACGCTCCTTGCAGTCGACTGCCGCGGCCACGCGTGCGCTCAAGTCCAGCTCCTCGTCCAGTGACACGGCCACGGGCACATCCGCCGCCACGGCCGCGCCCACGTCCACGCCCGCGGTCTCCGGCGCGCATACCACCACGCCCACCACCGCGGGCACCCCCTCGGCGTGATGGTGGCAAGGCGGCCGCCACTGCGGCAGCTGCAGCGTCCAACTGGTCCTGCATGTCAGCTTCCTCTTGTGCATCTGGCATGTTGGCATTGGCCGTGGGCTGGCCATTCTCGTCCTCTTGTAGGCGACGGCGCATCTCTCGCTGCCACCAGAGGCGCCCTTCCGGCGCGTCGGCCGCCATGGGTGACGACCAAAACGCAATGGTGGCGCGCTGGGCAGCCGACCGGGCAATAGAGTTGAGCGCCGCCGTGTTGGTGATAGACTCGCGTTGCAGTGTCGCCTCCATGCGGGATGACGCCTTGGCGGCCTTGTTTCCTTGAGGCCGTGCTTGAAACGCACTCCGAGAGCGCCGCTTCAGCTGCTGCTGCCCCCGCGCGTACGTCGAGCTCGTGGGGTCGTTGGCGAGGTCGTCGTTGTCGTCCTCGTCATCAAAGAGGTCGTACAGTGGGTCCTCATCGCAATGCGCGGCGCCCGTCGCGCCTCGTGCCGCAGATGCCCCCCGCGACCCGCCGATGGCGGCAATGGTGGCAGCCCCGCTGAATCGGTCGAGCCTGCGCAGAATCTCCCAATACGGCAGCGGTGCGCACTTGAGGGTGCCCACGTACTCGGCATTGAAGCCTTCATAGGGGCTCAGGCCGTTGAACTTGGCAACAGCGGCGTTAACCAGGTCCTTCGGCGTCGGATTGCCGGTCATCTTGGCGTTGAGGACGGAAACATACGCGTTCTTGAAGCGCTCGACCATAGGGAAGATTTTGTGCTTCAGCTCCTTGTCGATGGCCGACGTCGACCGGCCACGGCGCCTCGCCACCTGTGGCATTGTGTCCGGCAAGCGCTCTCGGAAGCGATTGCAGTAGTCCGACTTGAACACCTCCATGCGTTGGTCGGTGCCAACCTCGGCGTTGAGCGTGGCCTCGACATAGACGGCGCACAGAACCTCGCGCTCGTCTCGCGTCCACGACACGCCGCGGGTACCCGCGCCGCCGTTGTTCTCGGAAGGTGGGGTACCGCGTCGCGGCTCCTCCTCCTCGGCGGGGCCGGCGCCGTCAGTGTCGGACGGCTCTGCAGCAGAACGTACCGCCGCCGAACGTTGCCGGACAGGCGAGTTGTTGCCAGCACTCGCGTCCTCCAACCCTCCGTCGCGGAGGCAAGCGCGGTGAGGAGGCAGGGCGGGTGGGTGGTTGCGGTTGGCGGTGGGGCGGTCGTCGTCGTCGGGATCGGGGAGGTGGGTGCGGTCTGGGCCGGGGGGGTGGTCGTCGTTGGTGTCGTAGTCGGCCATGTTTTGGCCGCCTTGTTGTTGGTCTTGCATTGGTTGTTGGTCTTGTGCTTGCCGCGGCGAGCGAGCGATGGGGACGATCTCGTCAATGTTCATGTCCTGCGGCCTTGGTGTTGGGCCTCGTGCGTGATGTTGACGTGAGATGGAAGAGCCGAAGGACACGAGCTCGGGCTTGGGGAAGACGGGCACAGCTGCGGGAAGGACAGCCAGGAGCACGGCCAAAGTTGAACGAGGGCAGGCTACAAACGACGGCGGGGCGGCAGCGGCCCCAAAGGCACCGGCTCCCACCACTCGGGAGGCTGCTGCTTGCTCGCGTCCACCCACCGCAATCCGCGCACACCGTCAGCGTCAGGCCACGTCGGCACTTGAATCCACCGCGGCGGCACCTTGGCCTCAGCGGCCTTGCGCCGCTCGTTCTCGAGGCGCACGTAGCCCTCCCACTTCACGTGGTGGACCCAGCCGATCTCGTCCGGGGGAGTAGTCACAATGGGCGGCGACGCCCACGGGCAAGGGCACCACGGTGGGCAGGTAGGATGCTCAGGTCCGACAGTAACGGCGAGGCGGCACACATAACACATGCGCCGATGCGCCCGCCGCTCCGCCGTACGGCTCATGTAACCACGGGAGGTGCCAATCCAGCGCCACCCCCAGCCCGGATGTGCGGAGGGCCGACGCGCCCAAGGGCACGCGCACGTCTCAGGGCAAATCGAAACGTTGGAGCTCACCGTCTGTGCGCGCTTGCACTCAGTGCAAATGCTCCGCAGGCCCCGTTGTAGCTGGGCCTTGGAGATAGGCCGACCGGGGGGGCCATGAGCCGTCCGCGGCGTGTACGCCATGGTGCCGCGCCGGTCACCAGTCCCGTTCGGCCCCGTCGGCCTCGCTTGAAGGCCGGAAGTGGGGGGCGTAGACGCCCCCGGTATCGAGTCGCGGGGTGACGTGGGCGATGAGGTAGTTGGAAGCATAGACGGAGGGATGCTCGGAGGCGTGGATGAAGAGCTCGCAGGCGCTGAAGACGACGTCGTGGCCGGCACCGCCGTGGCCGGCGCCGTAGATGAAGAGGTGACAGGCGCTGTGGGCGAGGTGTGCGAGGGTTGTGCGAGTGAGGAAGGCGAGCCCTCCATGGCAGTGGTGCAACGTAGACGGGTGCCCCGACGCGCCGCGTGTCGCACGCTCGCTGGATGAAAGCGTTGATGGAAAGGTCGGAAAAAGTACGCGTTGGTAGCAACCTCACGGCCACGCGGTCCGCAAAACTCGTCGAAGGAGCTGGCGCCAGAGGGGTGGCCGCGATCGTCGGAACCGCCGCAGGCAAAGTTGTGGCAGCGAAGGTGAAAGTGTCGCGGAACGGGGAGCGTTGGAGAGAGCGGCTGCAACGCAGGAGGTGCTTGCAGCGCGGGCGTGGCCATGCGAGCACACGACCCAGCGCTTGGCCCACTTGGCCCAGAGGTGTCGCGCCGCGCCCATCCGTCTGTCTAGCAGCGCGCAGGGCCCCGTGGGCCCAGAAAATGCGGCCAAAGGTACCTTCTTGACGGGTTCAGGACACTGTCAGTTCCGCAGGAGGGAGCAGTGTCTGCAAGTCCGGAGACTCTCGCCGCTGGTGGCGCCAAGCCATGAGTCAGAGGGCCCGAAAAACATCCTCTTTCTGACCATTGAAGCTGGCCCCATGTGGCCGCGTAGAGCCGGCGCCGGCCGTTATCAGTCACATGTCTGAAGGTCTGTGGTGCATTCACCCTGTTAGCGGCCATCGTGCAATCCTTTGTCAGCCGCCTGCCTGGCTGTGTCAGCGCTCACGGCATCGAAAGCAGCCTGAGGACGACCGAACCACTCTCCGCCACAGAACCAGTGGAAGCACGATCCACTGCACTCCTCTGACGCTTTCTCATCTGGCAGCGATCCGAGCACTGAGTGGTTCTCGTCCAAACCTAATCAGCCTGGCCCCTAGGCCATCGCTCAGGGTTGCCCAACCCGCCGTCACCGCAGCCGCACAGGTACGTGCGCGTCCCTCATTGGCTGTCCGAGTGACTTTCCGTGGCTCGTGCACCGCCTCTAGGGCCTGCCGGAGACGTAGCTATTTGGGGCCTTTGCAGGCGCCCCTAAAGATCCGCCACGTGGTTTGTTAACAGGGCACACCCGAGTTTTGCTCACCTCGTCATGTGAGCCACACCAGATTTTTTATCTCGTCATCGGATCTTGATGTCATCATTTCATTGGATGGCTCCAAACGGTCGGAAGTCAGCCGCCGCATTTATGGAAACCACAGAGAAGCCTGTCATTGCCGCTTGCTCCTTGCCGAGGCGCCCAGAGAAGCCTGTCATTGCCGTTTGATCATTGCGGTGTCGCCCCAACGATGAAGTTGCAACGCCATCTGTTGGGCAGAGTGGGCCACTGACCTGGCACGTATCGCCCAAGTGCTGCCATTGCCCAGATCGCATTCCCTTTTTCCCGTGTGCATGCATGGAGATAGAAGGCGCACCTGGCTGTTAAAAAAGCGACTGAGGGAGTGGTTGCTACGTACGACAGGAGAGCCACTCTTCCCAGAGAGGTAGAACGAAAGATAGACGAGTGCGTGCCGGCTGAGCACCCCCGTTTATCCCCCCCTCCCTCGTCAAAGAGTCACAAAAGACAATCGACTGGCTCTACCAAGAAAAAAGGGGAATGCAACTACCGGAAGAGTATCTATCGGAGTCACACGCCAACGCTCTCCCTCATAAAATGACAGAGAAGGAACACTACAAGGATCGGCCCCTATCATCACTATGCTCCCCGTGAACGACTAACAGAACACACGGTTCCAGTCTGACAAAGATAACAAGATACACAAATGGCGGTGGTGGAGTCACTCGCGGTACAGCGTGTACACGCCGCACCCGCCATCCCCCCTGGCAACGAGAAAGTAAAAACACCTACAATCTCCCAGGAACCCGGCCCAGTACTCAGGGCCGACGTAGAAGGCCCGGGAGGGGCCCACAGCTCCTCACAGGTCCCCAGCCTTGTCCGGATTCTCCGACTGCTCCGCATTAACAGTAATGCCCTTAACAGGGGTCAGCTTCAGGTTGTCCTTAGCCAACGTCACACCGACCAGGACGACATCGTCGTCGTCCCCCCCCGCATGCGCCTCGGCCGAGGACAGCGCGGCCGTGTCCTCCCCATACGCCGCTGCCAGGCTGGCTCTGTGGACCACCGTATGCGGTGCAGAGCCCAGATTGTGCAAGCCGGGCATGGCCTCAAGTGCCGAGGCCACCGATGTAGACGGAAGACCGCGGCGCCCGTGCGCGCCAAGCGCCTCCATGGCCATGTGGCACTTGGCCGACCACTGAACAGCGGCGCGGTACGTCTTGCCCGACCGAGCCAAGTGCCTGTCGACAGCGTCGGTCTTGATTGACATCAGTCGGGAGAGGGTGCGGTGGTCGATTGTCATGGCCTGGAGATGGGCCAGCTGCTCTTCCAGCGGCACACCGGACACACCAATGCTCTCCACGGCCTCCACGGCCGCCGCGTACTGGTCGGAGTACGACTCGCGAGCCGTAGAGTCCTCGTCGCCCGTCGCGTGCAGCATCTCAGCATCGCTGTCCTTGGCTGGCTTCGGGTGTCCGTGGCCGTCGTCGGCCGCGTCGCAAAGCACTCCATCCATTGCGCCGCGGGCGGCCTCATCCGAGGCCGCCACGACCTCCTCCTTGACCTGCTTGCAGCCTGACACGTCGACGTCTGCCGCGTGGCCGACGTCGGCCACGTCCTCATGCACATCACCGACAACGCCGCGTACGGCCTCGTCAGAGGCCGCCACAGCTTTCACCTTGACGTTCATGCGGTTGCAAGCGCCGTCGTCAGTTGCTGGCCCGTCGTCGGCCACGAGCCCTCGCACATCAGGAACAGCGTCGCATGCGGCCTTTTCCAAGGCCGCCGTGCCGTCCATCTTGCCCTTCTTGCCGCCCAATGCCTTTGCGTGCGGCAGGTCGTCGTCGGCCTTGCGCTTGCCTCCTTTGCCGGCCTTGACGTAGGCCGTCTCAGTGTCGATGCCGCAGTACTCAATCACCTTGTCTTCAGCGCTTCTGCCGGCTTCTTCAGAGGCCGCTAGAACGTCCGCATCCATCCCGGCCGTGAAATCGGCCGCCTCGTCATCGACACCGGCTTCCGTCGCGTAGTAAACCTTGACGGGCTGGGGAGAGCCCGCGCGCTCGGCGGCCGCGGCATCGGTGTGGTCGACATCGCCACCTCGCGCGCCGGCTCCGCCACGAGCGCGCTCAAGCCTGGCCGCGTGGGCGGCCGGAAGGGTACCACGGAGAGTACCGTGGGCCGCATCGCCACAGCCTTCCGGCGACGAGGACATGGGGATGGTGCGTGGGGGGGCTCTCCTGCCGTGTAGGTCGGGGGTGGGTGCGGTGTGCGGTGAGCAGGGGGGCGCGAGAAAGCGCACGCCGAGTCGTGCGGTAAGCAGGATCCGCTGGTGCCGTGAGACGGGTGCGCAGCCCACGTTACATGCACTTGCTCAATAAATGGCTACGGTCGCGTCCACTCAGGAGACTTCCATCCCCTCACCCGTTACCCTGCCTCGTGCTGCCTTCTTTTCACTGCACGGCCAGCGCCGTGTCAGCGCTCGCCCATGGAAGCGACGCGCCACAGACAGGGGGTCTGGCCGCAGTGCGCCTCGCTCCTCACGACCCGGACAGCGTCAGGGCGAGCTACGCAGCCATCCTGGTCTCATTCGCTTCCAGCCCCTTCCCTGTCAGGCGACTAGTTTTCTTCCACACCTAAATAGCATGACTGGCGCCTGCCTCCAGGCCACGTGCGTCTTATGCAGGCCCTCTGACGGCTTTCGATCCGCCAACGCATGCCCTTTGACGGCTTTCGCTCCGCGCGGGGACCCTCCTCCAATCCACGGCCTTCAAGGTTTCCAACATTTAAACCGTCTGCTGCCCAGTGTAAACCGTATGCTTAGTAGGCCTTTCCCACCCCACCGTCAATTGCGTCACACGTGCGGAGCCTTCGTTGGATTCTCTTCTATATATGGCGAGGCTCGTGAGGCACGTCTCCAGTGCGCCCGCAACGTATCACTGGTGGCCGTGCGCTGCGGCTCACGCAACGCTCCAGGGCAGCCCAGCATTGTGCTCGGTGCTGGCACCTCGTCAATCGGGTCGGGCGGCTGGCTCGTTAGAATCCAGTCGACAGGATCGCACTCGCCAAACGCGCACGACGTGCTTTGAAAAACGCTTGCATGACACAGATCAAAGAGATTTTTATCCCGGTAGGTTCCGTGATGTTCGAGTCTGATTGGCTCCTCCCAACTCGTCCCGAGCGCTGAAACGCTGCCCTGATATCTCGTCAACGTCGCCACGCTCTGCGGCCCTCTGCGGCGCGCCTCCTCAGTCCATCCTTCAGGTTGTGCTCTGCGACTTCCAAGCGTCGGAGCGACCGCGGTTGCCGCCACCCCAGTGGAAGTGAACGCCACAGGCCCCTGCGTTCGCACTGGGCAGGGACAGACGTCACGGCTGTGGACCTGTTTCCAACTGTAATCACCTCGGCTGTGGGGCCGCCGACACCGTCATCGGCGCTGCACGTGCCCGGCCGTGAGTGGCGTTCCAAGTCGTGGTGCACCGCTCCGGCCAAGCTTCGCCCTGCTCCTGGCAACGTAGTCCGTGCCAGCGCTTCCGCGATCAAATCAGGTCGAACGTGTCACCGTTCTGAGCACTGCGCTGCACAGGATATGTCCTGAGACACGTGGTGATCATGAACCTGGCACCTATTCGCTTGACGATCGCCTCCATGACCGCAAAATTAGGCCAGATTCTGTTCCCAATAGGCTTCGTGTCACATTTTTTGGCAACGATCGGGCTACGATCGCCCAGGCACACAGCTGCGATTGCTCATCGACACGCGGCGTGCGGGGCAGAGTCAACTGGGACGTCTGGGACGGTTGAGTTCGGAAGGCCACAACCATCAACACGCGCTCTCATTTCCGCATATAGAAATAATGTAGCCTACCCGTTTTTAGACAAGTACCTGGTCTCTGTCAGGATGAGTTCGGAAAGGCTCGACGCCAGTTCGACACCCAATCAAACAACTACACGTTTGCATACGTGGCGCTCTTAAATAGTTCGGAAGCGGCTCGATGCGGACGTTGTTGGCGTTGCTCTAAGGATTGCAAGCGCATCAAGTTCGTGTGCAAGAAGAAGTTCTCCGTGCACACCCTCGACGGTGCCGACGCCGACGACGACGCCGATGTGTTCGAAGAGGCCGTCGCGGCCGACACCGGCGACGCAGCGACCGACGACGTGGAGATCACCGCGGCCGACCGTCAGCACAAGAAGCACAAGGCGTTCAAGAAGGAGGTGGTGGTTGTCAAGAAGAAGGTGGTCTTCGTCAAGCCCAAGTTCTGCATCCGCAAGGTGTGCAAGCGGGTCAAGAAGTGCGTCTTTATGTAGGCGCCCGACGGTCACTGCGGCTGGCTAGTATGCTGGCGCAAGTGGCAACGGCCGACCGTTTACAGTTGGTTTCCTGCTTCGATAGGGGGCTGGTGCATCCCTGCCGGTCGCGACAGGACCGAGTGCTAGTTCTGTGATTGTGTGATGCCGGCGTAGCGAGTCCTTTCGTGGGCCCACACGACCAGCCATTGACATTGCTTTGTGCGTGGCGTGGGTGTTCGTTTCTTGCTTGTGGTGGTGGCCATGTCCTGTCTGGTGGCGTAAGGCGGTGGTGTGCACCGGAGCAGCTCATGTAAAAACACTTGCACTATACACCACGGCGTCATCATCACACAGTTCGTAGTGCGGTGCGTGCTGGAAGATCGAGGTCGCTCACAGTCACGGGTGCTCCTGCTTTTGGCTAAAAATATGGTTTTGCTAAAATCATCCAGGCTGTGGCTGTACTCGGCAGGAGGGTCAAAACCACTAGTGTGTCAGGGTTCGCATAGAATAAAGCAATTCACTATACTGTTTGACTAATTCATATGCTAGTACATAAAATAATCAAAGGCAATTTTCTGCGCTTTGTTGGTGATTTTAATCGAAGCAGCACCCAGTGCAGCTGGTGTCCTCGTTGGCCAGGTTGGTCCAGAACCTGGCGGTGTGGTTCTGTGCCTCCCTCCCCTCCCGCTGGTCGGTGACTCTAGCTGCTTCCCTCCACGATTGCCTCTGCTCCCAGGGATGTCGTCGGTGGCTGATGTTCCCTTCGTTGGGCAACTGCAAGGGCTTCCTCACGACTGCCGTGCGTGGCGAGGCGAAGGGTGGCGTGCCGTCGTCGGCGCAGATGATCGGCAGCACCTCATGATGGGGGATGCTTCCTGACACACGTCCAGCCACGCTGTGCACACCACCGCCCGCCGCGGACGCTGACATGCATGCTGTGACTGCCTGACGGCGGCCATAAGCTGAGCCGATACGGCCACCACCGCCCCCTCTCAGGTTCTGTTTGCGCCTGCCAAGCAGTACCGACGTTGGCTATGGTGCGTTCTCTGGCTGTGCACCGTTTCGGCTTAGCCGGGACGCAGCGGTGGCGGCACACCGGCCGCGCCCGCCCGGTGTGGACCCCCCCTGCCCGTTGACACGATGGCGGCCGTCCCGGTCGGCGCGCTCCCCACCGGATGTGGCGGTGGCGGCCCGCCGCCTGCCGGGTGGGCCCTTGTCCATGTGCGGCGGCGGCGCCTTGGTGGGGCGCCTGCCGGCCGGCTCGCGTCTGCACGGGGCGGGGGTCGCCTTACGGCATCGGCGGCTCCTTTGCGTCGCGGACCACCTGCCCGCGACGCGTCTGCCAAACGCTGTCGACGCGACGCCCAATGCGTGCTGCGTCGGCGGTCCGCCGTTTTTGCCGCGGTGGTGACCGCTTCCTTCTGGTGGAGATCGCCCGTTTGGTGGGGGGGGAGTGGGCGTATGAGCAGCGCCGGCAAGTAGGCGGCGTGGCGGTGTTGGAATGGTACCGAAGCGGGTTGGTAGGGCCGCGGCGGCGGCGGGCGGGCTGGCGGCACGGTGCCGGTGCGGGCCGGCAGCGCGGCTGTCGTGCGGGCGAGGTGCTGCTGCGGCTATGGGCGGCTTTGCCGGTGGACGTTGCCGGCGGACTCGTAGCGGCTCCATAAGAGGGAGGCTGGCGGCGCCCTCCTGACCATCACCTCCCGCCCTCCATCCCCTCATCCTCAAGCTTCCGGGGTCCGGATTGTCTGCCGACAAGAGAGGGGGGTGGTGCACGCAGTCGCGACGAGCTCCAACAGCCGGCCGTTGCCAGCCCGTCACCCAACCTCCTCTTGACTTGCCTTGTGCCGCTCTCCACCCCCCCTCCCCGTCGCCATGGCACCCAAGGTGCGATCGACCAAGGCCGTCGCCGTCTTCCTCGCCTCCCTGACCGCCACACTGGTGGCCGTCGGCGCCGCGTCGGCGTTCAAGGTGCCGCCCGGCTCCCAGTGCAAGTGCGTGCAGGCGGCAACGGCCGGGCGGTGCGTGACGGACGTGCGCGCCGACGGGGCGGGCGGCCACACGTGCAAGCGCTCCACCAACGGCGCCGGCTGCACGCCGCCGTGGGAGTGCGTGACGGCGGGCGCGACGCACGTGTGCATGGCGGCCAACGTCGCCAAGTCGTGGCAGTGCGTGGCGGGGAGCGGCAGCACTGGCGGCGGCGTGTGCGCGTGCACCGAGGAAGAGGACGGCGGCGTGTCGCTGCACCCTGTGTCCAAGGTCGGGGGGGGTGGCGCGCGCTCGGGCACAGGCGGTGCCAAGCCGCCGCCGACCACCCCGACGCCGACGCCGTGGACGCCAGTGTCGGGGGCGGTGCCCGAGCCGCAGCCCGAGGCGTGCCTGGCGGCGGGCGTTAAGGTGGCCGTCAATGGCAAGCCGTGGGGGTGCGCCAAGTCGATGAACATTGGCCGCCGCACCGCCACTCAGGCGTACGCGTTCAAGGACTACAAACAGAATGGGTGGTCGACGCCCGACGATTGGGTCAACCTCAACGTGCTCCGCGACGCAGCGTCCCGCCTGTACCTGTGCGTGACGCTGGGGAGCGCCAAGCGGACGAACGTGTCCACGTGGCGGGCGGCCAAGTCGACCATCCGCAGCGCCACGCGCAACGCGTTTTACGTGCAGGACGACCGCGCGGCCACCGGGCAGTACGACTCGTACGGGGTCAAGGCGGCCGGCGCGGGCTCGCGGCTCACCACCCAACACACGTGGGCAGACTACAAGACGGACGGGTACTGCGTGGATGTGGGGGCGGGGCTGGACGCCACCTTTCACGACCTGTCGCTGCTCAAGGGCGTGGCGCTGGCCAACGTCAATGCCGCGGCCATGACGCCGTACGGCAAGGTGGCGAGCTGGCAGGGCAAGGCACTCAAGGGCGAGCGCTCGACCGCGGGGCTGGCGTACGACAAGCAGCTGCGGGTGCTGCCGGCCAAGGAGCAGGCGACTGCGTGGAAGAAGGCACGCAAGTACGGGCAGCCGCCAACGGCGAGGATGCAGGTGACGCTGACGCCGTCGTGCTCGTGCTAAGGCGGCGGGCGGGGCAGGGTGGGGGGGGTCGGCGGCAACAGCAATGGACGACGGTGTGGGCGGGTGCCCGGCCCGCGTGTGTGGCGAGAGGGGCAGGGGGCAGCGCCGCCTTGCGGCTGCTGCCCGACCTTTTTCCTTCATTATTTGTTTTTGTGCACAAACAAGCCTGTTTTCTTGGCCTGGACCGTTTTTCAAGGTCAAGTGGCTTTTCGTCGATGCGCTGTGGTGGCTGGTCTGGCAGACGATAAGATCTTCTCCGAGTCGCGCGTGGGTCCTTGCTGTACCCCGCGCCGACGCGCAAAGATTCGGAACCACGGCTCCCGTTTCTACGGGTGCACGCGCCCCCGCCTCTGTTTTCCATCCCTCCACGCCACCGCGGCACCGCTCGCCAGAGCGTCGCCCGCCGTTGCGAATGGGGCGGATGCCGCACGGGGCGGGCGAGGCCCGTCTCAAGACATTACGGTGAAGCGGTTCGCACATTGGTTCAACCGCCCCGCTCTCTGTCCAAGCGACCACCTCCCTTCCCTTCCTCGACTGCTGGCGGAGCGTTCCCTCGAGCCCCTTTCCACTTGCGCCTTGCGCCCTCGTACACGGTTCTCCTCCCCCCCTTGCCACTCACCCTCCCCCCCCTACTTGACCGCCACCATGGCCGA
>ENA-ORXT01002992-ORXT01002992.1-marine-metagenome-genome-assembly--contig:-NODE-2992-length-19312-cov-9.089628_pt1 | contig 19312 bp, 24 predicted proteins | sample MGYA00237868_ERZ511482 | MGnify/ENA metagenome assembly ERZ511482
GACGTCAACTTGGCCCGCCTGAAACGAGGTGTCTTCGTCAAGTCTGGCCCGTGCCGGCACGTGCCGACAGGCTTGTGAAGTTTGCGTGTCTGCGTCGCACGTGCCTTGTCACCTGTCGCCTACATGGCTGACGGCTGCTGCCGACCACGCTCTCTCCTCCCGGAGGTCCGCCGGCGCGGGTGTGCGCGATCTGGTGTCGTGGTGCAGTGTTGCGTTGCAGACGTCAGTTGACTCAGCACCTCTCCACCGCCCTCCTTGTTGCTCAACCCGAGCTTGCCGTTTGTGGCTCGGAAGCGGCGTGCGTTCTCCGGCTCGAGGTTTTGATCATCGGCATGAGCAGGATGTCGCTCATTTAGATGATATTTTGGCCACACCACTTCATCAACGCACGTGTCGAAAATATATGGACTGGATTTGTAATGTTGATGCCATTGTGCTTCTGGTGAGGGTGCGAGGTTTTTCGGGGAACGGCTGTATCACTATATTTGTTAGCATACACCAAATTGCATCTTTGGCTGGACGCGTTCGATTGTCGGCCAGACCTGACTCTGGTTGCCAAATTGTCCGGTCTTGGTGGCCTCTCCCTGTCAGGTTCAGTTATGCTCGGCCAAGAATACGCTGTCAAGGACGTGCTCCGCCTGTGCGTGCCCAAGGTGCACCGGGGCGACTTCGATCGCGCCAACGTTGTCCTGCGAGACATGCACCGGGCCTCGGTCGTCTTTGATGCTACGCAAAGAAATGTGGACTTCGTGACGGCTGAGGAGGAGTGGTGCTGGCGGTCGAGCTACATCGTGTCACTGATCGCAATTGCAGCTAACAAGGCCGGCAGCATAATCGTTTGTGTCACCACAAAGGGGCAGACTAAAACGCTTGCTGATGAGCTACGGTCCCCGGGTCGTGCTCGTCATGCGCGGCTCGGGTGGGCCTTACCCGCGGTTTACGCATACCGTTCAGGCCGCAGTGATCGGGCCGCTGCTGGTGTCCAAGCCGAGAGGTGCGTGCATCGCCGCTTGTGTGATGTGTCTGGTTCTGAGGACGAGAGGGCCCGTCAGGTGGAGTACTGCCCGTGCTCCGGGTGTGTGACAGAGGAGCTGTGCCTGGTAACATACGATCTTTTTAGGCACGAGCAGACAGCCGACATTGTGTGTCTCGATGGCTTGCCTTCCTCTCTTGCTTCAATTTTGTTGCTTTCTTGCGTTGGTACCTCTTTTTATCTTTTATGCTTTGTGTTGATTCTTGAGGCCGTATGAAGTACGCCTGGCCTTCTATTCAGCATGCACATCTAGCTTGATTCGTGCTCGCGTGCCTGCGTTGTATAGACAGCTGAGGGACCAATCAACGAGACGTTCTTTGTCGCTGCTGAGCCCAGTGACATGGTCTTGGAGGGATTTCAGAGCACGAGCTCCACCTCCGTATGTTTGTGGCATACATTGAAGAAGTTGATGCTTCTGTTCTAAGTTGTTAAAAACTTAAACGGCAAGTAAAACTGTAGTTGAATGGTAACAAAGTGGGTGCCCGTCATAGCAAATTTGTCGGCGTTGTTATGTTTTATTCTCGGGGGATGGGGCCATAGAGGCTGACCCGTCGCTGTGTGGTCGAGGGCGAAAAGGTTGGCGTTGTCGCTCCTATTCGCATGAAGTGCTCACTGTACACCTGAAGGGGGCGGGCTTTTGCGCGGATACTGCGCGGCGACTGCGTACGCATTGGGCATGACTCGCTCTTTCATACGTACCCGACTCCTGGCCTCTGCCCACACGGCCACCTCTGAGGAGACAATTACCCGTTGCAAGATCCCTTCGCCCACTCTGCGTACTGCATTCATGTCACCACCATGCACCCCAACCACCCCGCGAGCCTCAGGGCGCTACTTATCGTGCCGCCTACTCAGCAGGCTCCCCCGCTCCAGTCCGAACGCCCCGTGGTGTCGACTGGCGCCATGGTTCAGGTCAGCACCCCCGCAACTCTTGCCGCCAACAAGTCCATTGAATGAGCTCGATGGCACATTTGACGCCAGCTCTGGGCGCTTCTTCAGCGCCGCCAGCCCCCGAGTCTGCCGCCCCCGGCACCCCGCCAGTCGCGCTACCGCAAAACTTCTGCGTGGCGGGTCCTCTCAATAATAGGACAAGGTCTCTTGCTGGCGATTCATATGCTTGATTGTACTACCGCGGTGAGTCTGTCGGTCGTGTTCGAGCTTCCTTCAAGGCACGGGAGGAGCTCCAGCACCGCCGCCTCCCGGTTGAGAAAACGGAAGCCGATTTACTCGTTGTCGTTGACGTGCGTCCGGCATCATGAAAATGTGGCATCTCTGCTCTCCTCCGGGGGTTGACGTCGATGTTTTTCTGAGGCCGGAGTGGTCCTCCGCCATGCCAGTCCAGGAAGACGTCAGCTGGAAGTCGTGAATGGCTTCAGTTTGTCAAGCTCGTTCTGGCGGTCGCGTCCCCCGCTGGACGAGCCCTTGGGATTGTACGGTCCTTGCCTGACGAAACACGCAACTCATGACCTGCAAATTAAGAATTTTAGGCGTTGTGGCTAATCCTACAAGGCTCTAAAATTCTTTTAACTGCCATCGTGAGCTGGGCAAATTTCCTCATCTAAGTGGGTATGAGACAGTTCCAGCTCCGATCGATCTTCATTAGGACAGCGATCGATGGGTCCGACCGTGTGACTAAGGCCGATCGACATGGTCAGTCGTTCGATCAGCTGTCAGCATTCGTGCAATCGGCCAGATTCGGGCGTTCCAAGCACCCCCCCTGGGAAGCGGATTGCAGAGTCTGTAAAGCGATTCGGGTTTCCTGCACCGCACTATCCCCTCGTTATGCTGGATCGCCTCTCAAGTCAGTTTCTTCCGTGGGAGGTGTGCTCAGCACTAACTGCCAGAGCATCGATTCCCACACATGGCTCGGTAGCCAGCCAGGCACCCTTCGCTGCGCGCCCGCTACTGTCTCAACGACTTTTGTTCCACTGATCATCAACCGCTTTGCCTCGCTGTCTTCAGCTCGTTGCTCCCGTGTGTCTCTGCTGCCTGCCATCGCCTCTCGTGGCCGTCCACTGTGTCGCCCTCTGCCTCCCCCGATGGCCATGGCCATCACTGTCCGTGAGGTCAGTGGTCCGTCGGTGAAGGCCGCCGCGCACGAGACCATTGTGTACCTAGTCCGCCATGGGTACGGCGCCCACAACGCTTTTGCTGCAAGGTTTGACAAGCCCTGTAACTGCCGTACGGGCGGTTCGTGTGCGTACATCAACGATGCACACGTCGACGCGCGGCTCATTGAGAAGGGTCGCCGCCAAGCAGTGGCTGCCGGCTGCACCATTCGTTCATTCAACCCCGCTCCTTCCGTCGCTTACGTGTCGCCTTTGCGGAGGACGCTCGAGACGGCAGCCATCGCGCTCACGGGGTCGGGCGGTACGGGGCCGGACATTGGCGTTCCCCTCGTTGCGTGCGAGCTCATCCGCGAGGTGTACGGCATCCACCACTGCGACCAGCGGAACCCCGTAGTGGACGCACGAGCCGAATGGCCGGTCATTGACTACTCGGCGGTTGGCACCGATGCGGACACTTGGCACAAGGAGGACGTGCGGGAGACGGTGGAGGAGGCTGCCGCGCGCGCAACGAAGTTCCTGCTCATGCTCCGTGACCGCCCGGAGCGAGTGGTTGTGGCTGTTACTCATTCAGCGTTTCTTCGTGAGATGCTTGCTCACGCGGTGGCGGTAGAGGCGGGGCATGGTGAGGTGCGGCGGCGCTTTGAGACGGGTGAAGTGCGGCCAGTGGTTATCTCGTTCCGCGACGCTTGAACGTGCGTTTGGGTGTGATTGGGTTCGGCGCGGTTTGGAGATGGCAGAGCGGAGCGCGCATAGGACAGTTTTGAGACGTCCTTCGTGTAATCGCAGCGCGCAGCAGCCATGGGTACGTGCAGCGTACCACCTCGTGCTCCAACGGACTGAGCCTACATAGACGACGGTTGCGGCATCATGCATGACAGCTTTTGTCACACTCAAAGCGGCGAGCAGTGCGCACACTGACAAGCCTGGTGTCAGAGCAGACCCAACACAGAACGTAGGTGCAGCTCAAGGGTTGGAACAGACAAAAAAAACAAGCTCGAAGACGATACGGATGCACAACAAACCCTCCCCCGCCACCCCTGGTAAGCATCCAAGTACGTGACACCCTCACCCCCTACATACGAACAGCCGCGAGCGCTGGCAACCAGCTCCGCCACATTCAAGCATGAGGAAAAAAAACGACTTGAGCGAAAACGTTCTACGCGGCCACACTCTTGTCGCAAATCTCAAAGACGTCGTTGGAGAGCCCCTTCGTACCCCGCATACGCTCCAGTTGCGCCTTCATCACCCCCTGCCGCGTCGCGTCATACTTGCGCCAGCGCGTAAAAGCACTGACCATGCGGGCTGCCACCTGTGGGTTCTTTTTGTCCAGCTGCAGCACCACGTCCGCGAGCCAGACGTACGCCTCCCCGTTAGGCGGGGAATGAAAACCCACGGGGTTGGCCATTGCGAAGCCGCCTACAACGGCGTAAACGTTGTTGGGATTGTTGATGTCAAACGCCTCGTGCTTCATCAACGCCTTGACTGCGGACAGGGTGGTGGGGCGCGAGGCCATGGCCTGGATGCGCAGCCACGACACCATCACCAGGTAGTCGTCCTTCCACTTGGAGTAGAACTCAGACAGCGCCGCCTCCCGCTGCGGGCAGTCAGGGCTGTTGGACAACACGCCCAGAGCGGCCAGCACGTCCGTCATGTTGGACCCGTTGCGCACCGTATCGAGACACTTGTCCAGGGTGGCGGACTCGCCTAGGGCGGCCAGGTACTGCAGACAAACATTCTTGAGCGCCCGGGCGCCCTGCGATACCGGATCGATCTTGTACTCGCCTGCCGTGGCCGCCGCGCTTGCCGCCGCCACCGCCTCCAGGTCCGCCCGCAGCGCCGTGGCCAGCTGCTTCTTGACGCTGTCGCGCGCCTCGTGGATTAGCAGAGGGTCCGCAACAGTGACCTGCTCGGCGACATAGCCCTCGTCGGGCAGCACCATCACGCGCGCACGCAGCGACGGGTCTGTCTTCTCATCTCGAAGCGTCTTGCGGAACGCCTCAATGACGCCGTCCGACAGGGGCGCAAACGAGGCCGACGCGTCGGCTTCCCGCGCAGACACATACTCCAGGATCACGTCCATGCCGAGCGTCTGCGCCGCCTCCCACCGGTTAAAGTCGTCCGTGTCGTTGGCCATTAAGAAGGCCGTCGTCAGTCGGTCGACCCCACCCTCGCGCACGAGCTTGACAGGCGCAGAAAAGTCCCGCAGCAGCGACGGCACGGTGCCGTCAGGTACGCCGCGGAGCACAAAGCTCTCCTTGTGCTTGCGGACCGACAGCACGACTGTGTCGGCCGCAGGCGTGCCCTCCACGTCCACTGGCACGGCCGAGCCGTCGGGGCCGATCAGGCCCACCGCCAACGGGATGTGCATCGGCTCCTTGGTTGGCTGGCCAGGCGTTGCTGGCACCGTCTGTTCCACGTTCAGTGTCAGCGTGCCGGCGGAAGTGTCGTAGGTAGTGCCCACCGTCAAGGTCGGCGTGCCCGCCTGCGAATACCACAACATGAACTGGGACATGTCCGGGCCGTGCGGGTTGGCATCAACGAGCGCCTTCATCCAGTCGTCGCACGTGACGGCCTGCCCGTCGTGGCGCTCGAAGTAGAGCTCCGCGCCGCGGCGGAAGCCTTCTTTGCCCAGCAGCGTGCGCGCCATGCGCACGACGCATGCGCCCTTCTCGTACACCGTCGCGGTGTAGAAGTTGTTGATCTCGACGTACGACTCGGGGCGGATGGGGTGCGCCATCGGCCCAGCGTCCTGCGGGAACTGCGAAGACCGCAGGCGGGTCACGTCCGAGATGCGCTTGACCACAGGCGGCGTCCACGCGCCCGGGCCCTCGGCGGCGGAGCACTGGTCACGGAAGACAGTGAGGCCTTCCTTAAGGGTCAGCTCGAACCAGGAGCGGCACGTCACTCGGTTGCCCGAATAGTTGTGGAAGTACTCGTGGGCAATAACCCCCGAGATGCCGTTGTAGTCCGAGTCTGTGGCCGTCTCGGGTGACGCCAGCACGTACTTGGAGTTGAACACGTTGAGGCTCTTGTTCTCCATCGCGCCCATGTTGAAGTCGTTGACGCACAGGATCTGGAAGATGTCGAGGTCGTACTCCCGCGCGTACTGGTCCTCGTCCCATTTCATGGCGTTCTTAAGCGCTGCCATGGCGTGACCACACTTGTGCAGATCGCCGTCGCGCACCCACACGCGGAGGGTGACCGTCTTGCCCGAGCAGGTCACAAACTCGTCGTCAAGGGACACCAGCTGACCCGCAACCACTGCAAACAGGTAGCTGGGCTTCTTCCACGGATCCACATACTTGACGTAGTGGCGCCCGCCCTCGAGGTCTCCGCTCTCCACACAGTTACCGTTGCTGAGCAGCACCGGGAACAGCGTCTTGTCCCCCGTGATCGTCGTCGTGTACACCGACATGACGTCCGGGCGGTCGGGGAAGTAGGTGATCCGGCGGAAACCCTCCGCCTCGCACTGAGTGCAGTAGTTGCCGCCTGACATGTACAGGCCCTCCAGCGCCTTGTTGGCCGACGGCGCAATCTCCACGGTCGACTCAACGACGAACTCGCCGTTCGACGGCACAGACGGGATAGTCAGGCCCGTCGGACCGACCATGAAGGCATCAGCCGACAGAGCAGTGCCGTTCACCTTGAGCGACCCCTCCACAAGTTTCATCTCCTTGTCCCCGTTGAGCACCAGCGGCGCCTCCCCGCTGGGTGCATCCGCGTTGCGGTGCACCACCAGCTTGGACGACACGCGCGTCGCCACGCCAGTGTCATCTAGATCAAAACGCAAGTCCACGGTGCCGACCAGGTAGGCCGGCGGTGTGTAGTCGCCGCGCTTGGTGACAGTCGGCGCCGGCGGCGCCACTGGCGCCGCCAGCCCCCCAGACTTCTCTTCCGCTGCCATGGATGGCACTGCGGCCGCCGGCGGCGGAGCCATGGTGTGGGTGGGCCGGCAGCGGCGCGATGACACGCGGGTGGCCGCCGACACGGACGGCAGCAGCGGGGCGCCGCGGAAGGATCGAGCCGAGGTCGTAGACGCGGCCGTCAATGCGCGGCGAGCGATAGCCGAGACGGTCGTCGACGAGACAAACAGCAGCGCTTGTTGCATCTTCTTCGCCGTCGGGCCCGAAAGCGCTCACGCCTGGTGCCTGCCTGACAGCTGAACCCGACAGACGTGGCCGAGACAGGATCCGTATTCACCCGACAGTGAGCGAGGCCACGGGTCGCCGGGGGGCAGCCCGAGACAGCAGCTCAACGGGGGTTGGCGCAGTGTGTGTGCGTGTGGAAGGTCCGCTGATGGTCAGATCTAAGTACTGTGCCCTCGATCAGATACCGTATCTTCCTAAACATGGGTGCTACAATGAGCTGGACGCTGACCACATGCAAGTCTGTCGACGGCGCCGGGACTTTTGCTGCTCAGTACTTGTCAGGTTGCTCCCTTCCACGCCGCGCCAGTCCGAAGAGCCTACCTGCCTCGCCCCTTGCCTGGCTGCGCGTGCTCTCTGGCCCACCGCGCCGCTTCTTTCCTAGGCCATCCACTCTGTCCCTTTTCCTTCGCATTCCCATCGTGTTGACTGACTTGAGTCGCATGGCGCGGTCACCCTCCCCCTCCGTCCCCGCCTTTGCGGCGGCAACTGACCTGCCCACCTGGCGGCAGCCGGTGACAACGGCATCCTGCCAAGCTCCTCGCCACCTCTGCGGCTTGACTCCCGCGCGGCGGCGTCGCCGCAGCGCCGCCGTGCCCGTTTCCATCCGAGCCGTCGCGGCGGGCCGCGACCCCGCCGGCCAGCCACCACCCGTAGGGGACGAAGACGCTGCGCCCCCGTCTGGCACGGTGCCGCCGCAGGCCTCAGAGGCCAGCGGGTCCAACAGCGCCGGCCTTCCATCGGTAGGCAACGGTGGCGCCCCGGGTGGCGGTGCTGGCAATGCTGCGGACATTGTCCAGGCGGCGGCCATCCCCACCCCCCCTCGTACCGCCCGTTGCCGCCGTTGCGGAGAGACGTACGACCCCGCCTCCAACACGACCACCAGCTGCGCATTTCACGCGAGTTCCATCGGCGCCGCCGGCGCTTACCGACTGGCGGTGGCGTCCCTGCGGACGGGCGTGGTGGCGGGCATCTCGGCGTCGGGACAAGTTCGCGAGGTGGTAGACGAAGATGAGGAGGACGAGCCGGGGGGGGCGGACCCGTGGGGCGTTGGCGAAGGTCGCGACCCGGAGAAGAGCAGTCGCAAGACGCGGTACCGGTCGGTGCTTGTACACCGTTGGTCGTGCTGCGGGGGGGAGCGGGCGGACGAGCCGGGATGCCGGCGGGGCTCTCACCTGAGCTATGATGACGAGGATGAGCGGTGGAGTGGGGATTGGAATCCCCGCTTTCGCATCTTTTGACGACTGCTCACGGCGAAAAACGGCTTGGCGGGCCAGTTAGAGAATGAGTCCGGTTGACACCGCGTGGTGCAGGAGTGCCGGTTTTTGGGATACACATGTGCTCGTATCGTCTTTGGGACCGTTGCTCTGCGCTACTGCCTCGCCATGACACACCAGCGACTGTACGAGGGTCGCCCAGTTCCCTTTCGACGTGTCCCTCAAGTGTGACTGCCGATCACAGCACTTGCAGCCTGTACGAAGAGCGGCCATCAGTCAACAAGATTAGACCCATGGTGCCGACCTGCGGCCCTTGGAAAGACTGCTTGTCTGCAGCTACTGTACAGCCGTTCTCCGAAAAAACCCTCACTCCAACTGTCGCAAAAGAGATCCAAATCGGCCTCTACGACCCAGCAGAGGCCGATTTCGAACTCTTTTGGAACAGTTCGAGTGCGGGATTTTGGGGAGAACGGCTGTACATACGTAGTCGTACTTCTTGCCAGAGTATTGCTCTCTTCCCAATTTTGGCCGATGCCGTCGATGTCAAGAGGGGTGATCAACTGTGCGAAACAGGTTCTCAGCCATCCATTCAGCCGGATAAAGTCGTTCGACCAATGGTCAGTTGACCAAGAGCCTGTCTTGACTTCGACCACATCCGCCAAAATTGGGAAGACAGCAATACTGCGGGCGCGTTCGCGAAGATACCCTCCTGGCCTCAATTTTCTAAACAAAAGGAAGCGAGTGTGTCCAGGTAATTCAAAGCAATGTCCAGCCAACGGCACAACGTGCGAGTGGCCTCTGTTTTTCTTTCTCTACTGTGGCTTGGCTCTTTTCGCCGTCTTTGCCCCGTGAACGACGTCCTAAGCGTCCATCACGGCGGAACAATGCTCGTCGTCACTCGGGTGGCCACCCCCAGCCCCCCTCCGAGGCAATCAGACTGCCGGAGGACACGCTGCGGGCGTGTACATCGGCCGCCCCCACCCCACATAAAATCGGCGGCTGACCGGCGGCAGCGTCGCCCGTGGCGGCCGCCGCCACGAGAAATAAGCGCCGCCGCCGCCGCCGCCGCTGCCGCCGCCGCCGCGGCCGCCGCCGCCGCCGCCGCCGCCGCCGCCGCCACCACCAACGGATCCCCGCTACGCTGCAGGGCGGCGAGTGTGGCGAGTGCCTGCGCGGCGGTGCGGGTGGGGGTGGTGGTGTGCGGCGGCTGCCAGGGGTTGCGGCGGCCACCACAGCGGCTGCGGCCGCCGCAGGCACCTGAGTTGCCCGGCTTCCGCGTGGCCGCCGTTCGTGTCGGCCGCCGCCGCGGCCGCCCTCAAAGCTTGGCGCGCGGTGTCAGCGGATCTGCAGCTGGGGGGCGCCGGCGGCAGTGCTGCCGGCAAGGTAGCGGATGGCGGCGCGCAGCGCGCGGCGGGGTCGGGGGGAGAGGGGGGGGGAGGGGTCGCCTGTGTGTGTGCCGGCGGCGGTGCCGCTGTCCGTGGCGGCGGGGAAACGGCTGGTGCCCGTGACCGCGGCGGCCGAGGCGCTGTGGCCGACCCGCGGTAGACCGGCCGAAAGTAGCGGTCGCCGCAGCCGAGGCACATTCAGTCGGTTGCCTGCAGCCCGGCAGCTGTCCGGCAGGCGGCGGGCGCCGTCGCCGCCGCCGCCGCCGCCATGACGCTGAGCAACCTCGAGGAAGTGCCCTCTGTGCGTGGTGGATACGAAACAGCCGCGCGACGGAGAAGGACGGGGGGGGCAGGGTGCAAGGCCACTGCGTCGACACGCTCGGCGGTCGCGCCACCGGCGCCGTCGGGCGGCACGGGGCACAGCCCGCGACCGGCACAGGGAGAAGGCTCTTGCGACGGCAGGTCTGGCGGCTGCAGGTAGCGTTGTCGCCGCCGGGTCTACCGTGGTCGCGACAGCGGGCCCCTACCCAGCGCCCCACGTCTGCGACCATGAGACCCAGTCTGAAAGCCCTGGCAAATGCCCACTCGACCGAGAAACTAAACTGGGCGGCTTCGCGTCAGAATCACTCTCTCGCCTGCCGAAACCGCTCGGCCCGCACCGTTCAAATTCAAACGACCTCCCACGAGCGACCCCCTCTCCAGGACCTCCGCCTTGCCCATGCACCACGTCTCCGAAATTTACGACCCCAGACGGGCTCCACGATGGCGTAAACGCACCACCCCCGCACACGAGTGTTTCCAACCGAAAACTGAGGCGACAACCACGTCCGCGCTCCGTGCCGGTGATGAAGACCAGCACAGCCTTCGCCACTGGGCAAACAAACCGGTGGACGTCCACTGACAAGTTTCCTCGCCAAAAAACGGACCGCAGAGGTGACCTCCGTCCACAAGACGCGAGCAAAGTGTCCCACTGGGATTGTACAAGTACTGCCGCAACGTGCACAAGGAGAAATAGAAATTAAAGGAGGTCTCTCCCGTTGGTCACCCAATATATTCATGTTATAGTACCCTTGAACTCAAGGCCAGGAAAGTACACTGGACTTGTTTACGACATGCGAAGCAGCCGCCGACGACCAGCGCAGTGCACCTCGTTGCTGGATGCACCACGAGCCCGCTTCTGACGCAAATTGCGCGTTCAAAACTTGCACAACCCCTCGTGCACGACTCTGTGGAGCGTTTTTCTCGTGCAAAGCATGGTTTCACTTGCATACTTGTGCAGTCGAGCATTTTACACCCATTTTTAGGATGCATCAGAATCGTCTCTGGAAGAATCTCCTGTGGTGTACAGTGCCATAGTGTGAATGCCCGTATGCAAATGTATGCAGATGCTCAACATGCGCGTGCGATCTCTTCGTTTCTCTCAACGAGGCTTCTGCGCGATTTCTGCACGATGCATTGGGACACCCGTGTCGAGGTGCTTGTATTAGGTCGAGCACGGGTGTCGAGGTGCTTCACGAGAACCGGGTTTTCAAACTTAGCTCCCCCTTCTCTGCGACTTGACAGTATTTAATACCAGCCACCCGAGCGGCAACTGTCCCTCCGTGAACGGCGAAAGGGAATGGTCTGTGTATTGTGAACTCCCTTTCCACAAGTTCTGTGACAATTGCAAAAGCACTGTGCATCCCGTGTGGAGAAGGCGTGTTCCGGTGCCCCCCACCGCCGGCGCAGTGGGGACAAACCCGGGTACCTCACAGATTTGTGTTTTTGTGCTAAATACTTGCGCGCGCGGGTGTCGCACGCGTGTCGCACGTCCTGACATCCGCGCGCGGATGTCTGTTTTTCGGCCTATTCTGCAGGCAAGATGTAAATCTCGAGCATTTATCCCGCTCTTGCCAACAGATGCAGTGTCATGTGGGATGGTCACGCGGCGCAAGATATTTCATGCCAAGCACATGATGTTTGCTCATGCCAGCTTCGCTTGACACGAAAAGTAGGCGAGCCCCGCACAGATTCAAGCACGAACAGTGCGTGGACGCCATGTTTCTGCACAACATCCATGCGCCGGCGCACACACCGATTGATCAAATCCTGTTGAAGACAAGGATCTTGCCTGTTCACATACAAGCTAAGTTGTCTTGTGAGCACGCTTTGATACCTCATCCTGTGCACAGCTCATGCCGGCGGAGCGCATGATGTGTCGCCCAGTCGCACGAGGCGGTTGCAGGCGACATCAAATCAGGTGCTGCAGTTCACTCTTGGTGACGGTGGCGGGGGAGGCGGCGGCAACGTCCGCGGCGGCGGCGGCGGCGCTGAAAACGGGGTTGGCCGCTGCGGCAGCAGCGTCGCGCGACGCCGACCGGCGGCGGCGGCGGCGGCGGCCGCGCTGCCGTCGCGCCGGCGGGCTGTCGGCGGCATCGGCGCCGGTCTCGACAGTGGCTGAGGCGGGGAGGCAAGGGAGCATTCAAAAGCCGTGGACTCGGCTGGGGGTGCCTGCGTAGCAAGGGAGAAAAAAGGGGTGGGGGGGGGAAGGGGGAAGGGGGGGAAAGGGGGGGGGAGGGCCGCCACCTCGCTGTTCGTGCCGTGTTGCTGAAGAGGGAGACGCGCAGCCGGTCGGCGCGAGAGGCAGGGGGGGGGGTGGGGTGCTAGGGGGGAAGATCCTCCGCCCACCTAGCCGCGACGCTGCCCCACGGGGCACCGCCTGCCTCGGGCGAAGCGGTGACGACGGGACGGAGGTGGATGCTCGATATTCCCGGTCAAGTCAGGTCACTAAGGCTTTCCTGCTGGACCACATGTGCGCGGGTAGTCGGTGCCAACAGACCACGCGTGCGTTCCCATGTGGTGAGTGGAACGACCCGCGTGTGACAGGCTCTCCTTGTGCCTTCGCAACGCGCATGGAACTGGGCCGTTCAAGCAACAAACTTGTGTGATCCGTGAGCACACGGGTTCAATATATGCAAAAAAGACAGAATACACCACACAAAAACCGTTCCCAGCATCAAATACCTTACGTCCTGTGTTGAAAGTATGCCGCCCTGTCAGATTGTTGTCGCATAGAACACCACTCGTCCAGACACAAGTTTGAACTCGTTTGCATACATGTTGTTTCAATCTTTGTTTGGCGAGGTCACGGACCATGTCGTGAAACGCCCGAAGTGTGGTACCTTCTCTCAAACTTGTTGCTCGCAATCCTATTGCCACAGCGTAGTAACGAGGAGGGGAGGAAGCGCCCGAACGAACTGTTTTGACCACCTTGTCGCACTCCGCCGGTTGGGCCCTGGTGGAAAAAATGGCTCATGGGCGACGACTCCTCAGCCTGTGGCGCTGAGATACGTCTCTTGTACGTAGCGCTCCGACCTGAGAAGAGGCCCTCACACGTGCGTTCATGCCGATTTCCGATTAGGTTGCACGCGTGCGCGCACGCATTTAGCACGAAAACACGATTCTGTAAGGTACCCGGGTTTGGCCCCACTGCGCGGGGGTGCTGTGGTGCGTGCGGCACAATATTCGCGTCGCTCTGCCGACTCTGTGCCGGTTGCCCACTTCTGTGGTTGCGGGGGGGGGGAGAGTTAGGCGTGGCAGGAAAGGAGTGAGCCCGGGATGCACCCTCGCTTGCGACGGGACGGTCTATTTCCTCAATTGATCCGAGAAAGGGGTGCTTACTTGCTCCCGCAGGGACAGAAGGCCGCGAGAGCGTGCCGGCTGCGGCGCCGGCCACAGCGGGTAACGCCGGTAGAGAGGCGTCGGGCTGCGAGAACTGCCTGCTCTCTTCCCATCCCCCGCACCGGGGTGGGCGCAACCTTCTGTGACAGCATTACTGCTTGTCAGGCCTCGGCACGGGGCCCTCTTCCAGTCACGAGGGCATCAGCCGATCCGGGAAATCGGTCGGTCAGGATCCACTACAAATCCCGACCACCGTCAAGCCCGTTCAGGGAAGATATGCCTCAGTTCCGCATATTTCGAGTCGTTCCGGTGGCGATCCACTTGGCATCACCCCGTGGCTCACCAACCCTAACCGCGATCTCAAGTCTTCCCTGGGACTAAAGATTAGTAACTCCCCGGGCGGGCCCCCCGTTAAGGGCCTCATTTGTTTAAGCCCGACTTGGACTATTGACCAACATTACACCACGCCCCTGACCCCGGGGCGCCGCGAGGGTTTCACGTAGCACCCTTCCCCCGCCTCTACTCGAGGCGATATTCGAAGCTTCGGCCGTCCTACGTTGGGACTGACCCCATGCGCCCTGAGGGGAGGGTTTTCCGAGGGTCCTTTTAGGGTGTCTGAGGAATGTTTTCCGAGCGTCCTTTGAGGGTGTCTGAGGAGGGTTTTCTGAGGGTCTTTTGAGGGGGTCTGAGGAGGGTTCTTCTGAGGGTCTGAGGGGAACGGACGGGATAAGAGGGCGAGGCGTGAGTGTTGCCTGGACGCATTCGACGTGGGAAAGTAAATTTCCGGTCACACAACTCGTGTTTGTCGCTTGGGGTGTTCCCCCCCGGTCGATGCCGTGCGTGTGTGCTATTCGGGGCTTCCTTCCCGGGCGGGTATTCCCGGACAGGACTACCCGGCAACACGTTCTGGCTAGCCTTCCCCCCAACTGGGTGGGGTGGGCTGAGCGTGTTGTCACACCTTCCTCTGCTTGTGAGTTGCACACGATAGTTTCCTTCTTCGTATCTTTTGCCCGACTCGGCACAGATCCGGTACTGAAGACCGCACCTGTTTAGTGTATCAAGTGGCACTTGTAAGGACTTGACTGGACATCGTAGAGCTCTTCATCACGCCCTCGTTTCGTCGCCAACACGCCACAACGAGTGTCTCCAGCAGAATACGAGCAAACACTTTCAGCGTGCGCGCAGGAGCCCGTGTTCAACGAGCGCTTACGAGCAATTTGAGTCAGAACCGGACTTGTGGTGGATCCAGCAACGAGGTGCACGGCGCAGCCCACGCGACCCTTCCTTTTGAGCGGCTGCGTCTCCTCGGCAAACACGCCACCGCCAACAAGCACTGCCGCCGCCGGCGCTCGCGCCGCCGCCGTCACCGCCGCGCCTCCCCCCCCCAGCCACATGCAGACGAATACCCCCGCACCTCCAGACTTGCACACCGCCGCCGGCCACGACGACGTGGCTGGTGAAGAAGGCGACCTATTCGGAGCGGCCGCCCAGAACGAGGCGGCCGCCGGCGACGAACAAAGGCCTATTGGCGGCTCGGCCGCCGATGTTGGGACGGCCGCTGATGGTGAAGCGGCCGCGGCCGACGTCCATGTTCTTATTGAAGAGGCGGCTGCGGAATGCGGGGCGGCTTCGGATGCCCCTGCAGGCATGCTTCCTGGCGCCGTACCCGCAATGCACGTGCATGTACGAGGATTGGCTAACGCTGAAAGCACGCTGCTGCACTCGCTGGCAGCTCGCGAACAATCTCTTGACGAGAACGAGCAAGAGTTGCTACGTGACGACCTCACTGAGCTTATTTGGGCTGACCGTTGTGACCTGGTGCAGCCTTTTGTGGGATGATGGTGCATGTGGGTGGGTTTCATAAAGAGTTTTTTTCCTCCCGCCGTGCCGGTCAGTTTTTCCTCACTCATTTCGCCAACCGCCAGCATAGTGCAGACGACCACCACACCGGCGAGACACCACGGGCATGACGCCATTCTGTGGTGGTCCAGACACACGGCAACGGCTCCCTATACCTCAGACCATAGTACAGGAAGAGCAGTTTCCTATATGACAGTACAGACAGGCACTTGACATCTCATGTATACACGTACTCACACAAGCAACACCGCGAGGACGATCCCGGCCCAAGAAAGGACATGAAACAAAATAAAAAAGCAGCTGACGAGCAGCGAGGGACAGAGTAGCGACGATTCACGGCCAAGCAGCACCGTCAGCGACGACAGCGAAGGCTGCGTCGCGAGGACTGCTGCTGCCTAACAGGCGGCATCAAGACGAGACGGGGACGCCCCACTGAGCACATTGTTCGGCGTCCGGAGGCCCGGCGGCATTCAACGAGTGTTTTCACGCGTCGGCCACGGACGCCGAGAAAATGCGGCGCGGCGCGCCAGCATCCTCGTCTGTTGCAGTCGTCGATGCGCCAGACGAAGAGCCGTCAGTAGACGAGTTATCACAGACCTATTCCTGTCCGGATGCCTGCGCATCGCTTGGCGGTGCAGCTTGTCTTGTGACCACCTTTGTGGCCGCCACCTAGTCGCCTAGCGAGGCGGGCTGGCGTGCGGCCGCGCCGGTGGCCACCACCTCGTCCGTCGACAGGGCGGGATGGTGCGCGGCCACCCGGGAGGCCGCGACATTGTCTGCCGACGGGTTGGTTAGTCTGAAAGCCACTAAGGCGGCGCGGACCCCATCCGCCGACGGGGCGGGAAGGCCTGCGACCGCCCGGGCGGCCGCCACCTTGTCTGCCGCCGGGGCGGGTGGAACTGTGGCCACCCGCGCGGCCGCTTACTTCTCCGCTCACGAAACGGAAAGCCCTGCGGCCGCGCGGGCGGCACCTCTATCGTCCGCGAACAGGGCAAGATGGCGTGTGGCCAACCGGGCGGCCACCATGTCGTCCGCCGACTTCTTGGCAACGCCTGCGGCGACCCAAGCGGCCGCCACCTCTCCCGCCAAGAGGACAAGAAGGCCTGCGGCCAATCGGGTGGGGGCACCCGCGCATGTGACGGCACCCCCCTGACGGACGACGGGGGGGTTCGAGCGCGCGGTCGAGTTGGCGAGCGCCAGCTCGCGCGGCGGTGGGGGGGATGCTGTGGCCACCGACGTGACACCAGCGGCGCCGGTTCGATCGGCGGCCTCCTTCGAGTGGGCAAACAGAGTGGCCGCACAGGCGGCGCTTTCGTCTCACGGGGTGACGCAGTGGCTATCTCGCGCCTTATAGAGCGCAGCACAGGCGGGAGGAGGTGCGCGGTCGCGTGCGGCGACGGTTGAGTGATGCGTACCCGCGAAGGGAAGAGGGCGGGGGGAGGACAGCGCCCACGGGCTATTACCAGGAACGCAACGAGCAAGAGGGATGCCACCGCTCCCGTCTTATCAGAGTTTTGTGAGCCCTGCTCATTTCGAGGGCTGTCACGTGTCCTATAGCATTCCCTGAACGCTTTGAGCACGGGTACAGCGTGACACTATCGACTGGAAGATTCCGGTGACTAAACGCGCTTGTAGATCACTTCACAGAGTCAGTCTGTCAAGAAGCATACTTGTCTGTACCTGATAATGGTGTTTCTGGGTCTCTCGAGAGCCAGGCCACTTTTGTTTTTGATGCTCCGAGGGAAGATAGGGCCACCGGCAAAGACCTGGGAGCGAAGACAGCTGGGGGACGCCACCGATGCTTTTTCATGAGACTTGTCAGCCGTGCTCATTTCGAGATCAGGCGCGTGTCAAATTGCAGTTCCCATCAGCTCTTCGCGAGGGTACCGCGTGAAACCATCAACTCTGAGATTCCGGCGCCTGAACGAGCTTCTATATCACTTGTCAGCGTCAGTGTTGTAGGAGAAACACTTGTATATTCCAATTTGTTTAACCTCTTGAGGTCTCGAGAGCAGAGTAAGGGCCCGTCTCCGTTACTTTAGACGCGTTGGCGGCGAGGCGATGGCGGCGAGGGCGTGCCAAGGTACACGGTGTCGTTCTCATACGCCACCCCCATGTCGTCACGCAGGCTATCCACATCTTCGAGGTCATTGTCGGCATCCGCAATCGCTGCTTCCCACTTGGGTGTGGCGGTCGCCGACATACACCCGGCCCTAGCAGTGTTCGGCGCGGCCACGCCGTGCCCCGCCCGGCAGTGCGTCGACAGCGCAGCCGCGGAGGCCGCGTTGGCATTGGAAGCACCGGCCGCTGATGTCGCCCGCTGTGCGGCCGCCGCGGCCGAGTGACCTTCGGCCACGTCGGCCGCTGAGGACGCCCTTGGACAGAATGCTGTTGCAGGACTGCCGAAAACGGCGGCAGCCACCCGACGGAGGGCCATCTCCACTTTGGGGAACATCTCGCTCGTGCGCCGCCGCTCCTGCCAGGCCCCGTTGTTGGGGCGCATCGCGGCCGCGGCGCGCGCGCTGTGCAGGAAAGGCGCTGCAACCGGCGCAGCCGCCGCGTCGTCCTGCTGGAAGCCGTCGCCCTCGTGAACATCCCCATGGTCGCCATCGCCCTTGTCGCTGAAAATATCAACCTTGTCGCTCCTGTCACCTTTGACCTTGTACCCGTCTCCATGAACGCCGTCGCTCTTGTCTCCGATGCCTTAGCCCGCGACAAGCTTGTCGCAACCGACTTTGTCTTTGTCGCCGTGGTTGTCCGGTGATGCCCGCAATCTCTCCCCGTTGACAACGCCTTCAACGTCGTCGACAAGCTCATCGACCCCAATGACATCCTCTTCTGAACTCTCCGCTGCGGCCGCCAGGGCGGCGGCCGCCTTTGCCACAGCCGCCTTGTCGCCAGTGAGCTGCATCTCAATGGCTGCGTGACGCTTGTTGGAGGCGGCCAGGGCGACCGCCGCTGTAGCCTGACGCTGCGTAGCGTCGGAGACCGCCACGACCGCATGACTCTTGGCGGCCGCCGACTGGTGCGCGGCCGCCAACTTGACGGCCGTCGATGTTTGCGCGGCAGCCAGGTTCGCGGACGCCGACGTGTACGCGGCCGGCATCTCGGTGCGAGGTGTTCTTCCGCAGTCCCCCAGGGACAATTGGCCCTTGCGTGAGTCGTAAGTCTTTGTATTTGTGTGGTGACACTGCATGTACTTGTTTGTAGATCTTTCAGCGGGGAACCCATTAGGGGTTGAGCTCCGTGGGAGATTTGTGTAGGGAGCGGCTTCTTGAGTATGAGGCTGTGGGCGCCCTCCGAAGGTGCGGGAGCTGCCCTGGGAGGCGCCGTGCGGGCCTTGTCAGCCGCGCCATTGAGGGTGCCTGGGAAGGCCCTGCGGCTGAGGTGGCCTGGGGGATATCCGGCACGCCTTCGCAGGCGTGGGAACGCCGTGCCTAGTAAAACAACGCACCCAATCAACATCACCGACTTCACAGGTTATGGGTCCAGTGTCGTTGGTGGTCATCGTCGTCTTCCGCTCTGTCGTTTGCGGGACGACGCTGCTTGGGCTGCTGTGTGTTCCGGCGTCGGGCGGGCGGGCTAAGCCTCCCACGTCGTCAGTGTTGCGCCTTGGGGCGCGGTTGTCGTCGTCAAGTCGGATTCCGGGCGCTACGGTGGCCCTCGCTTTGCGCAGCTGGACGACGATTACGAGGTCTGAGCCGTGCACTGTCGTGCACAGCTTATCAAGGAGAAGATCTGGTCGGCAGTAGTGACGGACCGCCCCGCCTCCGGGAGTGATTCTAAAGGCAACTTGGTGGCGGACGCGTTGATCATCGTGAACGAGTGGGCGTTGGCGACCATCCAGATGTCTGTCAAGCCGGTTTATCTCCATTCGGTGACGGCGGTCAGTACGGCCAAGGACGCGTGGGACGCGCTCAAGGACATCTTTGAGGCGCGTGAC
>ENA-ORXT01002995-ORXT01002995.1-marine-metagenome-genome-assembly--contig:-NODE-2995-length-19298-cov-4.459185_pt1 | contig 19298 bp, 16 predicted proteins | sample MGYA00237868_ERZ511482 | MGnify/ENA metagenome assembly ERZ511482
AACACTTTTTACATAACCCCAATTACGTTGGACGTAAGGTTATAATAAAAAACACAGAACCCTTTGGAAATCGCAAAAATCATAAGAATTTTGCAACATGAATTTTGCTTTAAAAAAATTAACACGCTATTGCGAAGCGCACACCACTCCGCATACGGCCTTATTACAAGAATTAGAACGAGAAACCCACTTGAAAACCTTAGCGCCCCAAATGATGAGTGGGCATTTGCAAGGACAATTATTGTCTTTGTTAAGTAAGCTAGTACAACCCAAAATAGCTTTAGAAATTGGGACTTTTACAGGCTATGCTGCCTTATGTATCGCACAAGGATTGCCGAAAGAGGGAAAATTGTACACCATAGAAGTAAAGGAGGAATTAGAATATATAATCCGCAAATATATAGAACGTTCTGGTGTAGCCGAAAAAATAGAACTGTTGATGGGAGATGCTGCACAAATTGTTCCTACCCTAGCTAGTCCATTTGATTTAGTTTTTCTGGATGCAGGCAAACGGTTTTATGAACAACATTATGATTTAGTGATAGATAAAGTGCGTACGGGCGGATTAATTATTGCAGATAATGTCTTGTGGAGTGGAAAAGTTACCTTGAAAGAACATGACAAGGATACGCAAATTATTCATGCGTTTAATAAAAAAGTGCTAAATGATGAACGAGTGGAAAATGTGCTATTGCCGATTCGGGATGGGATTAATGTGATAAGGAAATTGTGATAAAAATGGCAACGGATGAAATGGCAACGGATGGATATAGCAACGGAGCCTCTTTTCTTCATTGCTTTTCCAATTTTTTCAAGATGGCTTGGACTTGTTCAATTGTCAATTCAGAAATTTCAGCAATATCCTTGATAGGCATCTTTTTCTGCCAACATCGCTTTACTACTTTTTCTTTTTCTTCTATTTTCCCTTTCTTTTCCGCCGCAATGATTTTACCACGTTCGTCTTGTTCCGCAATAGAAGCATTGTCGTAGGCGATGAGTTCTTCTTTTTGCCAAGCGTGTTTGTCCGCATCTTTATAGGCTTCGATAAGTCCTTGGTCGTTTATATTTTCGGGTATTAGGTCCAAATTTTCGGCATTCTTGAGGAAGAAGATCCATTTTTCGGTTAGGGTTTGTAGTTCGGTTACGGTTTTATGAAATTTTTGTAATTCAATAAAAGTGAACCGAATATCTTTTAACGTATGTTCGTAGGTCTGTTCGTTTAAAATAAGGTGATTGGAAAGGTATGCAGGGCTATCAAAAAAGCTAAAATCTAGTATGCCGATAAAATAGGTCGGTTTTAAGAGCGGATATTGTTCGCCTCGGTCAATTTGCATGGAGTAATCTCTGCAAGTGTAATATTGAACGCGCTTGTCGAAGCCATCGACATCGGCTACTTGCATTTCTATGACAAATTGCTGCCCTTTTTCATCTTTAGCTCTAACATCAATAATAGATGCTTTTTCCCCTGCGACTCTAGGCAAGAGATAGGGGTTGATGATGGTCACTTCTTTTATTCTTTGGTCCCCTTCCAGTTTTAAGATGGCATTGAGGAAAGAGATAAGGATGAGGGTTTTTTGCTCATTGCCAAATATTTTTCGGAAAGCGATATCGTTTTTAACATCTACAAATTTCATTTTTCGAATTTTTGGTATGGAATACCTTCAAATTTACGATTTTTTGACAAATTTATCTAGATAAACTGTAAGTGCTCAATAAGTGAATGAGAAATGATGAATGAGTATTTACATCATCCGTTGCCATTTTCATCCGATAAAATAAACCCACTACCATGCACATTCATAATCTGAATGCGTTCATCTTTAGACAAATATTTTCGTAATTTAGATATAAAAACATCCATACTACGGCGATTGAAATAATCATTTTTTCCCCAGATAGTATTGAGTACATGTTGGCGAGATAATAGATTCCCTTTATGGAGGCATAATAATTTAAGTACTTGTGCTTCCCTTTCCGTTAAATATTTATCGGCTCCTTGAAAACTTAATTTTTGATTCGCACTATCAAACTGATACTTCCCAATTGTAAAAATAGCGGTCTGTTGTGTTTGAGCAAAATCACTTCTTTTTAAAATGGCTTGAATACGCGCAACCAATTCTTCCTCCTCGACGGGTTTAATAATGTAATCATCTGCCCCTAAACTAAATCCTTTCAATACATCTACCTTTAAAGATTTAGCGGTTAGGAATAATAGGGGGATATGATAACCCGCTTCTTTCATTTTACCTGCCATTGTAAAACCGTCCATTTCTGGCATCATGACATCTAAAATACACAAATCAAAACGCTCTTTCTTCAATGCTTTTAGCCCTTCTATTCCATTTTGTGACCAATGGACCGAAAAACTTTTCATCTCTAAATATTCTTGTAAAATATAGCCAAGGGTTGCGTCGTCTTCTACTAATAGTATTTTTGCTTTCATTGTTGTTTTGATGATTTTCTAGACTAATAATTCTCAAATTAAGAAAATAATTCAGGTAATATTTCACATAAATCTGTACGGTAAAACATGTACAGATTTATGTGAAATCACTAAAGCGCTCCTACCTATTTAGGAAACTCCATTATAAAAGTCGATCCTTCCTGTTCTTTACTCTTTACTCGAATAGAACCGCCATGTGCTTCTACGATATATTTCACATAACTCAAACCTAGACCAAAGCCTTTAATTGTATGCAAATTACCGTTAGTTACTCTATAAAATTTATCGAATAAATGTCGATGATGTTCGGGGGCAATGCCAATGCCTTTATCACTTACAGCGATAGAAAAAGTATGCTCATCGCTTTGCGTATGTATGCGGATAGTAGGTCTATCCTGACTATATTTAATAGCGTTGTCTAATAGGTTTTGGATAACGTTTTTAAAGTGCGTCTTATCCAACAATAATTGACTTTTTGCTGCTTGGTAATTTTCTACTAATTGCCCTTGTGCCGCATCAATTTTTAAGTTAAAATCCTTTACCACTTCCTGTATGATTTCGTGAAAATCGCAAGTTTCTTTTTGCAAACTATACTTTCCATTTTCCAGCGAAGCTAATTCTAAGACTTTATCAATATGTCCTTTTAGCTTTTGGTTTTCCTTTTCTAACAACTCCAGATACGTGTTTAGTTTTTCCGTATCCTTTTGCGTAATGCGTTCTTTAAAAACTTTAATTAATAGGGAAATGGAGAAGACAGGTGTTTTTAGCTCATGGGTTAAGTTATTAATAAAGTCATTTTTAATGGTCAGCAAACGTTTTTGGCGATTGAGGTTATAAATTAAAAAACTAAATCCACCGATAATCACCAGCAGAAAAATTAAGGAAGGCAGCAGAAGATACGCTAATTGGCTAAATAAATAGGAGTATAAATTACTCTGATTAAAATGCAGTAGTATCTGACATCTACAAAAGACTTCTACATTCGCACCAAAGCGAACAGTATGCTGATTGAAAGAAAAATTATTCGGATCAAAGTGACTGCTTGTTAAGAGTAAGTGATTTTTAGCATCCGTTAAAGCAAAGGAAAAATCTACTGAAATTCCTCGCTTTGCCAACTGTTCTTTGAGCAAGGTATCTATAGCTCGAAGGGTTTCTTCTGGCAAAGAATCTTGACTCAACATCCCTCTTTCTTCTAAATCTGTACTTAGTTGCGCAATACGTTGACTTAGAGCTTTATCGGTAAATAGATGGCTTTTAATACTGTATAGTACCGCATCAATTTCTTTTGTATATTTTTCCTTCTCCATCTTCAAACCAATATCAAGCAATCCAGCTTGAATGGTTATCAATCCCAATAAGGAGAGGACGATGAAGGTAATAATAGTTCGGTTCATTGTTGAAAACTTATTTAAATAGTATGGTGTATTTGTTTAAAATGTTTATTTGTTTACCTAGTTATGCGTCAATGTGTTATAAACAGATAAACTAATAAGTAAATACACATCCCTACCAAGTTACGACTTATTTATAAAAATATTATTCAAATTAAGCGACCATTAAGCAAATTAACTTATCGTTTGCACAAATTGAACGAGTTTAGAGAGGAAGAAAAATTCTAATTGTTCCTTTAATTAAAAGTCCATGTATTTCCTTATCTTGTCGGTTTTACTAATTATTATTGATGGTTTTCTAAACATTGGCGAACACGCCTAGAAAACAATCAATAATTATTAATCTAGACTTACAACAATGAATACCAATACAAGGGTACAGTTATCAATTATGATGTTTCTCCAATTTTTTATTTGGGGAACTTGGAATGTTACATTAGGCACCTATCTAGGTCAAATTGGTTTTGGCGGATCGGATATTGGTAGTATATATAGTACAGGTAGCCTTGGGGCTATTATTGCTCCTTTATTTGTTGGTATCATAGCAGATCGATTTTTTCCTGCACAGTATGTTTTAGCTTTTTTACATTTAGTAGGTGCAGCTTTACTCTATTGGGTATCCACCATTACAGAACCTGACGCTTTTTATTGGGCTTTGTTATTATACTCCTTGTTTTATATGCCCACCTTGGCGATTGCCAATACGGTTGCTTTTTATCAAATGAAAGATTCGGGTAAAGAATTCCCAGGTATACGAGTTTTAGGTACTATTGGCTGGATAGTAGCAGGTTTAGTAGTTGGTTTTATGGGTATAGAAAAGACCAGTACACCGCTCGTTATTGGTTCTATAGCTTCTTTAGTAGCAGGTGTTTATTGCTTCTTTTTACCTAATACACCACCACAAGCAAAAGGGGAAGCAGTTAATATTAAAAATCTATTAGGCTTGGATGCACTTGGGTTAATGAAAGACCGAAATTTTGCGGTCTTAGTAATTAGTTCTCTATTAATTTCTATTCCTTTATCTTTTTATTATGCTTGGGCCAATCCTTATTTTAATGAATCAGGTATGGCAAATCCTGCTGCAACCATGACCTTGGGGCAAGTATCCGAAATAGGATTTATGTTGCTAATGCCCTTCTTTTTTTCTCGATTGGGTGTTAAAAAAATGATTTTAATTGGCATGATAGCTTGGATAGCTCGCTATGTCTTATTTGCTTATGGCAATAATGATTCTTTGGTATTTATGTTCTACACAGGTATTTTATTACATGGTATCTGCTACGATTTTTTCTTTGTAACAGGTCAGATATACGTAGACAAGGAAGCACCTGAAGGATTGCGAGCAAGTGCGCAGGGTTTGATTGCTTTAGTAACTTATGGCATTGGAATGTACATCGGTAATATTGTCGCAGGAAAGGTGGTGGAAAACTATGAAATTATGGGGGCATCTGGCGATATTACTGGGCACTATTGGTATGAGATATGGATGATTCCTGCTGCATTGGCGGTCGTTTGTTTTTTAATTTTCTTAGCCTTTTTTAAAGATAAAGAGTTGGCTTAGAAAAAGAAGTCAGATGTCAGACCGAAAAATAAATTTTTCTGTCAGAAGTGAGATTTATGACGTATTCCTAGACGCACACAAAACAAGTCTGATGTACATCGTGTTCCATGTCATAAGTCTGACTTCTGACAGAAAAATTTATTTTTCGGTCTGACTTCTGACTTCTTTTTGAACACGTCATAAGTCTGACTTCTGACAGCGAAGCGGTCTGACCTCTGACTTCTTTTTCTTTATCTTTGCATATTAATGAAATTCACGATACAAAATACTTGCACAGACACAAGTGCTAGAGCAGGTTTAATACAAACAGCTCACGGATTCATAGAAACCCCCATTTTCATGCCTGTAGGAACTGCGGGTACAGTAAAAGCAGTTCATCAGCAAGAGCTGAAAACAGAGGTTAAAGCGCAAATTATACTAGGGAATACCTACCATTTATACCTGCGCCCAGGCATAGAAATTTTACAAGCAGCAGGTGGTTTGCATAAATTCAATGGTTGGGATAGACCCATTCTTACAGATAGTGGTGGCTATCAAGTGTATTCTTTAAGTGGTCGTCGAAAAATAAAAGAAGAAGGCGTTACCTTTCAGTCACATATAGACGGTTCTCGCCATACCTTTACGCCAGAACGAGCAATTGATATTCAGCGGGCGATAGGCGGAGATATTATTATGGCATTCGATGAATGTACCCCCTATCCTTGCGAATATAATTATGCTAAAAGGTCTATGCACATGACGCACCGTTGGTTAAAACGATGTATTGATCATGTCAATTCCACCGAACCTCATTACGGCTACGAACAAACGTTCTTTCCGATAGTACAAGGCAGTACCTACAAAGATTTAAGAAAAATATCCGCAGAAACAATCGCAGAAGCAGATCAAGCAGCCAATGCAATTGGTGGTCTATCGGTTGGCGAACCTGCGGAAGAAATGTATGAAACCACAGAAGTGGTTTGCGACATACTGCCAAAAGAAAAACCTCGTTATTTAATGGGGGTCGGTACGCCCGCCAACATACGAGAGTGCATTGCTTTAGGGGTGGATATGTTTGATTGCGTACTCCCTTCCCGAAATGCTCGACATGGTTTGCTGTATACTTCAGAAGGTATTATGAATATGAAAAACGCAAAATGGAAAGCTGATTTTTCGCCTATTGATGCGAATAGCACCTGTTCGACCAGTCGTTTTTATACAAAATCCTATTTAAGGCATTTGGTACATAGTAAAGAAATATTAGCTGCGCAAATAGCTACGATTCATAATTTAAGTTTTTACCTGTGGTTAGTGGGGGAGGCTAGGAATCAAATAGCCGCAGGGACTTTTGGTCCTTGGAAAACAGCAATGGTGGAGAAGGTGCAGCGAAGGTTGTAACTATGTATACTAGGTCCTAAAATTCTTACTTTGATAAAAAAAATAGACCAATATATTATTCTAAAGTATTTGAAGACTTTTTTCTTCACCGTGCTTATCTTTTCCATGATAGCCTTTATCATTGATTTGAGTACACAGATGGAGAATTTCTTAGAAGAAGATTGCACCTTTGAAGAAATTGTTAAGGATTATTACCTACCTTTTATTCCTTGGATCAATGGTTTATTATTTCCCTTGTATGCCTTGATTGCCGTTATTTTCTTTACCTCCCGAATGGCTTACGATTCGGAGATTATTTCTATTTTAAATGCAGGGGTTAGCTTTCGTCGATTGATGTTTCCCTATGTATTAGCGGCGTTGTTTATTGGGGGCTTACATTTATTAGCGAATCACTATGTAATTCCATTAGGGAATAAATCTAAAGTTGATTTTGAACATAAGTACTTGTACAAGAATGAGAATAAAGGGCGAACTAGAGATGTCCACTTAGTATTAAATAGAGATACGGCTAACCAGACTTTGACAAAAGCCTATGTGAGAATGTATGACAATAGAGATACCTCGGTTAGAAATTTAGTGCTAGAGCGATTTAAAGAGAATAAGTTACAATACCGTTTAAAAGCTAATAAAGCAACTTGGGTGAAACCACCCAATCATTGGCAGCTAAAAGACTATGAAATACGCACTTTTAATGGGGATGAAGAAGAAATGATTTTTGGTAAAAGAAAAACCATAGATACGACTTTAAATATGTTTCATGATGATTTTGTCTTGTATGAAAACGATAAATTGACCATGACCACCCCTGAATTACAGAAAGCAATCACGAGAGAACGAGCACGGGGCGTAAAAACGACCAAGAGTTTCCTTATTGAAATTCAAAGAAGATCGGCAGAGCCTTTTACAATTATTATTGTTACACTTATTGGTATGGCTATCGCTTCTCGGAAAGTACGAGGTGGCTTAGGATTGCATCTTGCACTTGGGGTTGGATTAGGAGCAGTTTATGTTTTTCTATCTAGGTTTTCAACTACTTTTGCTACTAACCAAACATTGGCTCCAGGTATTGCTGTGTGGATGCCGAATATCTTGTTTACTATTATTCTATTGTTTTTAATTAGTAAAGCACAGAAATAATTTTCCTTTTTAAGGAAGCACCTCGTCCTTCCTAAATCCAGATATATTTTGCTGAACAAAAGATTCTGGAAAAGCTTCTACGCCAGGAAAACCCAATCGAATATCTCTTCCATCGTGTGGAATATGTGCTGTTCCAAACAAATAATCCCAAATGGCTAAAGTTAATCCAAAGTTTACGCCATAGCGTTTGTCTTTAGGCAATTCATAGGAATGGTGCCAAATGTGCATTTCAGGACTATTGAAAAGAATTCGCATAAATGGACCTAAAAGCAAAGCTCCCGCAAGTACAGAAGCGGCAAAAACACCTACTTTACCAATGGTAGAAAAATACTCAAATACTTGAATACCTAGCAAACTGTTAGCCAATACAATGCCTATTAAGCCACCAAGTATACCACCTGTTACTCGACCACTTACCGTTAAATTAGAATGATTAAAATGACCCCAAGCTAAAGTAAAAATATGAATCACAAAGAAATCATGTAAGCCAATTCCTAGTAAAGCTAGAGGGAGGTATTCCAAAGTTCGATACACTACATTTTCCATCCAGTGATACCGCAAATGTGCAGCAAAGCCCATCTCTTCAACAGAGTGGTGTACTTTATGAAATTCCCACAATCTATCTACTCGATGCAGTAAGCGATGTACCCACCATTGCACAAAATCCCTCACCAAAAAGCCTATTAATAAAATCGACCAATAGGGCAGAAATTGCATAGGATTGGATGCCTGTAAGTCAAAACCGCTAAGGCCCTTGATGCCGTCATTAAATAAATTGACAATTACATCAGAAGCAGCATTATAAATAATTAAAGAAAATAGGAAAAAATTGAAAAACATATAAAACACATCCAACCAAAAATCTTTACGGAAGGTAGCTTGTTTTTTTCGCCAAGGCGTTAATATTTCCACAGCAAAGAAAAACAGAGATACGATAATTAACCAATAGAAATAAGATGTCCAACTAGGATGAAGGATGTCATTCCATAAATAATTGGCGTAGCCTGTGTAACCGTTTACAAAGATATTCCAGTATTTTTCCATATTTTACTTATATTTCGCTGAAATTTAACGTACAATTTCTTATTTAGAAACAAGTGTACTATTTAAAAGTTTTTTCGCCAAACCACAAGGCACTATTTTATTCCTAAAACAGCTTTCTCGCTTTCGGAACTTTGCGGCGAGGGCATTGAGAAGAGCAGAAGTTCTGAAAGCTACAGTCGTCCCAACTTTCAGAACTTCTGCTCTTCTCAATGCCCTCGCCGCAAAGTTCCGAAAGTACATCAGGAAAAAAGCATAAGCGTACCAAAGACTAAAGACCAATAGCTAAAGACCAGATAAAATATATCCCACCTCTTTCAAACTAAAAACCTCCATTCCTTGCGCTGTTTCCATTTGAAGTTGACCAATTTCTGTAACACCTTTAATTGTGCCGCTAAAAACCGTATTATCTGGTCTTTTATAAAGATGCGGTTCATTTAGGCGAAATAGAAATTGTCGATAGTCTGCTTGTAATTGTTGATAACGACCTGCCTTTAATTGTAGATAGCGCTGTTCTAAATGCTGGCAAAGTTTATCCAAAACAAAATCTAAGCTAAGAAGCTGATTGGTTTCCAAAAAAATAGAAGTGGGATTAGGCGCATCACTTTTGAAAATAGCTTGATTTACATTTAAGCCGATGCCGACTACTGCGGATTGTAAAGAAGAACCTTTCAAAGAATTTTGAATTAAGATTCCTGTTATTTTTCGTTCTTCCACGTATAAATCATTGGGCCATTTGATGCTAATTTTTTTAGGGATAAAGGCTTGTAGGGTTTCTGCAATACCTAAAGAAATAGCTTGACTCAATAGAAATTGTTGTCGAGCAGGCAAAAAATTTGGATAGAGGAGAAGGCTGAAGGTTAAGTTTTTACCAGGTTCGCTTTCCCAATGTTTATTCACTTGCCCCCTACCTGCATATTGGTTGTGCGTCAAAAAAATAGTTCCCTCACTTGGTTTGTTTTTTGATAACATATCCAAAGCATATTGATTGGTCGAACCAATTGCGTCTAGTAAATGGAGAACCTTTCCTATAAAAAGAGTGTTATTAGGAGTAATCAAATGATTGGTATTTTAGGTATCTTACTGCTAAAGCAGCGTTTCAATTTAAAATATAAGAAGCACGCCACGGTTTGAACTTGATTTTAAAGGTAAGTACTCAATGCTGAATTTTGAATGAAGAATTTTGAATTTTGAATGGGTATTTGACTAAAACTTAGTATTGACAGTCTATTGCGTTCCATTTTATTCAAAATTCTTCATTCAAAATTCAGCATTGATAACTTACCTTTAAATAAGATAAACCGTCAATATACAGTCGTTCGTCTATTTTATATACAAACTAGCCTAATTTACAGAATCCTTAACATCTTTATACTACTAAAAATGTTATCTTTAAGTAAAAAAGAAGTCAAAAAAATAAGTAAGATTAAGAGATCTATCGTTTTTATACAGGCAATTAAAAAAATATAATAACAAAAAACTAGTTCTATCTATTTATTTAAGCAGTAGCGCAGAAGGAACGGATATTTTTTTCGTAATTTTACAGATTACGAACGGATTTTCATACTACGCTGTGCTGATAGAACTAAGGTTGGTTATTTATTTGATTATTCTACTAAATATTAATGTTTTATAAACAGTTAAACACCTAAACAACTAACCAATAAAATTTAACAGTTTAAAACTTAAAATTAAAAATTTGAGTCAAGCGCAAAGAATTACAACTAAACATGCTTCCCAAGAATTAAATGATATAATCGTTGATGCTATCCAAGATATCAAGGGACAAAATATCGTTAAATTAGATTTGCGGAAATTAGAGGATGCACCCACAGATTTTTTTATTATTTGTGAGGGTGAATCTAACACTCAAGTCAAATCCATAGCAGATAATATACAAAAACGCACCAAACAAGACCTACAAACTTTTCCAGCACATGTAGAAGGAGGTCAAAGTGCAACTTGGGTATTAGTTGATTATTTCACAACCGTGGTTCATGTTTTTCATCCTGAAAAAAGAGCTTTTTATGAATTGGAAGATTTGTGGAGTGATGCACAGTTTACAGAATATGCCGATTTATAAACGCTTAGTATTGATGAAAAAATATTTGTTCTTTTTGTTTTTAAATTGACCTTTTTTCTCATAGGTTTTCAATCCATTAGAAAAAAGCCCATTTCAAAAACGACCAAATATTTTCATCTTTACTCACTTTTTTTCATCGTTACATAAATAGAATTAACGAAAATTCATAATGGAAGATAAAAGAAATGATTTAGATGGAAAACCATCAGGTCCTAAATTTAATAACTATTGGATTTATGGAATGATTGCCCTTTTCCTAATCGTAATGCAAGCTGTTCAATTTACAAATAATACCACAAAAGACATAGATTGGCAGCGATTTAAAATAATGGCGCAAGATGGGGCCGTTGATCGGGTAGACATCGTTAATAAACGAACTGCTAAAGTGTATTTGAAAAAAGGCTACTTAGATCAAGAAAAGTATAAAGATGCTGCAACTAGTAGATTTGGTGATCGACCAAATTATGTCTTTAATATTGGTTTTGAAGAGACTTTTTCTAAAAACATTACAGCGCTGTATGACGATTTATCCCCTGACGACCAATTTACTATAGGCTATAAGGAAGAAGAAGACTGGCTGATGCCACTCTTAAGTTGGATACTCCCTTTACTACTTATTGTGGGTATTTGGATATTTATCATGAGAAGAGTAGGGGGTGGCGCAGGCGGCCCTGGTTCTCAAATATTCAATATCGGTAAATCGAAAGCTACCTTATTTGATAATAATGCAAAAGTCAACGTTACTTTTGAAGACGTTGCTGGTTTAGATGAAGCGAAGGTGGAAGTAATGGAAGTCGTTGACTTCTTGAAGAATCCAAAAAAATATACTGCTTTAGGTGGTAAAATACCGAAAGGTGTCTTATTAGTAGGCCCTCCGGGTACTGGTAAAACGTTATTAGCAAAAGCTGTTGCGGGAGAAGCAGGTGTACCGTTCTTCTCTATTTCTGGTTCTGATTTCGTGGAAATGTTTGTGGGAGTAGGTGCTTCTAGGGTTAGAGACTTATTTAAACAAGCTAGAGAAAAAGCACCTTGTATTGTCTTTATTGATGAGATTGATGCCATTGGTCGAGCTAGAGGAAAGGGCGCTATGCAAGGGGGGAATGATGAACGAGAAAATACCTTGAACCAATTGTTGGTAGAGATGGATGGTTTTAGCACAGATAAAGGAGTTATCCTGATGGCTGCAACTAACCGACCAGATGTATTGGATACTGCCTTATTGCGACCCGGTCGTTTTGACCGTCAAATCGGTATCGACCGACCAGACTTAAAAGGCAGAGAGGCTATCTTTAAAGTACATTTACTTAAAATTAAAACGGGTTCAGATATTAGACCAGATGTTTTGGCAGAAATGACTCCTGGATTTGCAGGTGCAGAAATTGCAAACGTTTGTAATGAAGCTGCTTTAGTCGCTGCTCGTAGAGATAAAACGGAGGTTAACTTAGATGATTTTAACTACGCTTTAGATAGAGTTATTGGTGGTTTGGAAAAGAAAAACAAACTAATTTCTCCAAAAGAGAAAGAAATTATAGCTTATCATGAAGCGGGCCATGCCATCTGTGGTTGGTTCTTAGAACATGCTTCGCCTTTAGTGAAAGTAACAATCGTACCTAGAGGAGTCGGGACATTGGGTTATGCACAATACCTTCCAAAAGAAGAATATATTACAAGAACAGAGCAATTGCAGGATAGAATGTGTATGACCTTGGGAGGTCGAGCAGCAGAGTCCGTTATTTTTGATAAAATATCTACAGGTGCCCAAAGCGATTTGGATCATGTAACAAAAATGGCTTATGGGATGATTGCTGTTTATGGCATGAATGAAAAAGTAGGAAATGTCTCTTTCCACGGTATGCAGCAAGATCAATTCAACAAACCGTATTCTGATGAGACGGCAAACCTGATTGATGAAGAGGTTAGAAAGTTAATCGATTCTCAATATGAGCGTGCAAAGGAATTACTAAGAACTCGTGCTAAAGAATTGAGACTATTGGCTGAACAGTTGCTGGAAAAAGAGGTTTTATTAAAATCTGATGTAGAACGGTTGATCGGTCCTGCGCCTCATCACGTTGATAAGGCGAGTGGGAATGGGATGGTTACAACAACTGTAGAGTCGTGATAAATCAAGGTTTAGTTTAATAAAAAAAGCGATATTTCAAATTGAAATATCGCTTTTTTTGTTTTAGTATTGATTTCATAAGCGTCTCTTTCTTTGGGTATAAATTTTGCTATTTCGCCTTCTTCAAATAGTTTTGAACCAAAATCAGTTAATGGATTAATATATCTTTCTTTTGCTCACTCATATTGTAGCTATTTAGTTTTGGTTTCTACAAAAATAACTGTTTTTGATTGATTCTTTCATTTCTATTGCGAAATTGTAAGTACCTTTTGAATCGTTCTTTTGGGGTTAATCACCAAAATATCCTCTTCTACCATCCTATCTGCATTCGCTAACAAATATTGTTTTATTGAGGACGGTGTCATCGTAGGACAAATTGACAACATAGTGGCCGCCAAGTTGGCTACTTGAGGAGCAGCTATGGAAGTACCCGAAGATTTGCTTTTATAGCCCTTTGGGATAACCGTATCCACATAAGAACCATTGGCATAAAGCTGGACATTTTTGCCGATGGTCGTAAAATCGGTTCTCCTCCCTTTATAATTTACTGCGCCTATGGTGATTAGATTGGGGAGGTTAAAGTTACATGGAATATTACCGTCTTCTTCCATGTTATTATTGTCATTACCTGAGCCAGAAACAAATAAGGTGTCTGAACAATTTTTGATGCAATTATATAGATTTGTTCTCAGTTTAGTGAACAATTCGGTAGCAAGAGTCCTTACTTCTTCTTTCCCTAAATTGCTTGTATTAGTTAAGGTAGCCTCCACATCTTTTTTTCGATGATTCCAACTCATATTAACTACGCCCACTTTATGTTGTTGAATAGTTTCCATAATTAATTCATTCGTTTTCATTTCTTTTTCAACTCTCTGAGGCGTAAAATAGGCTAGATTATCTAGATCTACATCAAAGGTTGTTCTAATAGGAACGATTTCAATAGCAGGATTTCCTTTGGATATAACACTTGCAACAACCGTCCCATGATTGTGCAGTCTTAGTTGGTTGATGATGGATCTAAATTTAGTCATATCCGCTTCCGCATACTGTGATAATTCTTTTATTAATTCCTTGGAAGCAATACTTCTTTTCGCAATTCTTAGATCTAGAAATCCTTTATATAAGGCCCAATCTGTTTCTATTATATTTTGTAAGGGCATTAAGGGGGCTTTAGTTGAATCGCCTCTTTCATCATGATATAAAGCTATCTCTTTTGATACATTCTTAATAACCGCAGCATCTACGCCTGTATCCCAAACAGCTACTCTAGTCAAGGATAATGGTCTTTTTATACTAGACAAGTTAAATGCTTTTGAATCCCAAAAGGAGGTTATTTCCTTTTTGAGAGAGTCTATTCTATACTCAATTGCAGGTATAAAAGTGTCTTTAGCTGGTAGCCGATAAAACCAATCAACAAATAATTCTAATAGGAGTAGATAGCTTTTCGGAGATAGATTCCAGTTTGCTTTTTCACTTTTTTTTAACTGTGCTTTATATCGTATACTTAGCAAATTAGGGATTAACAAATGCCATTTTGTATAAGTTCGGAGAAGTCTGTCATATTCTATTTTGTTTAGAATGCTAGATTCAGTTGTCGTTTTAGTATTCGACTGTAAGAGCAATAAATCAAAATATAATTGCTCCTGATCGCTTATTTTAGTTTCTTCCTTTCTTAATTCACTTAACAGGATTTTAAAATTAGCTGTATCTTGTAGTAGAAAGTAAGTTAATAATAGACAATACCTTAAAGGCTTTTGGGGATGAGTTTCAAGTTTACCTCTAGGGTTTTTAAGCTGTTCAATTATATGGGATTTTGTTTTGTCTAAAATGGGTGTAAGTGTTTGTATTTCTATTACTTTTAATTCTTTAGGTATAGATAATTTATCAAGTTGTAGCATTTTAGATGTTTTGTGAAAGATAACAGTGGCTTTATTTACTTAATATTACTATATTTTGAGGAATTAGATTCCTATTTTTCAGACATATACTTTGTTTGCTATCCTAGCAGACCATTCTAATTCGATGTCTTTTTGTGTTTCAACGATTTTTGTGCTCCTCTTATTGAAAAAAATGGATAAGACCAAAACAATATTATTACTAGATTTAGATGGCGTACTAATTACTACATCTCCATGGAAACCAGATGTAATAGACTTAGATGGGTATTCTCAATTTAATGCATCCTGTATAGAAAACCTAAATACCTTGTTAGTGTTTAGGGATTTTGATATTTGGTTAAGTTCTTCTAGGCGGACCAACACTACTTTGGAACGATTCAATGAACTATTTGAATATCGCAAAATCCGACAACCTATCATTGGCTTTTTACCGCCAAATGAACATTATGATAGCCGTTGTGTAGAAATTAGTCGATGGTTGCAAGCTACGCAGACCAGCAATTATTTGATTATAGATGATGATAAATCGCTGCTTGATTTTAAGGACTCAAAACGTTTGGTCTTGACTAAATATTTGTTGGGATTTAATGGAGAGAAATTGGAGGAGGCTAGGGAACAGATAAAGGGTTGGTGAGTATCGGTTTCTGTAAAGAAATCATCAACCTAATGTATCCTTTCTTTTTTCTAGTTTCATTCTTTCTTGTGCTTTTTGTGTTTTCGTATGATGAATTCCCTTTTTTAAGTGTCGCTATACAAGCGTTTTACACATCGCTACGTTTTTTTAAAGAAATGCTCATTTAATGATTTTACAAGTTTATGTATTGTTGTAGATGGTTTAGAATCTGAGGGTAAATTATTCTTAAATTGGTTACTTAATTTTTTTGCATATCGGTGAGCTAAATTTTGATTCCCATGAGTTTCTAATACGCTATAAATATCCTCTGAATTCTTAGCATATTTTTTTCCAATTTTATCTAAGAAAATATTATTCAATATATCAATATACTGTTCTCTTGTATTTGGAGTATCCAAAAAATTGAAATGTAAAATATACCACAATTCAAATGCCTCATTCGAAAATCCATTACTGATGTTATTCCTTCTTGCTAAATCAAAAGCTGCATTAACTCTTTCCTTAGGGAAACTATCTCTATCATATATGGCCCAAGATTCATTAAAGTTAGGCAGAGCCACATTTTCCATTCTTTCTTTTTTTAATTCAATTGCTCTTTCTACTACATCTATTGTATTTTTTCCTTCTCCAACTATCTTAATAGTTTGAACCTTGGGAGGCAAATGTTTTTGAAAACTTTGAAAATAATTTGGCTCTGTTTTTTCTCCTTCACAAACAATCAAATAATACTTTCTTTCTCGAATTTGTTCTTTTTTTCTTTCATCTTTCGGTTTCTCTTCAATCAATCTCTTAAGCAAATCATTAAATGATTCCGTGTTTTTATTTTTTGATTTGGGCATACTATTAAGTAGTTAAAAATTATCCACAAGAGCATCTATCATGGGTATTCCCCCAAATTTACCTTCTAAGTAATTTTTCTCAATTGGTGCTTCTTTCCTAGATTTATATTCAACTAGGGAATATAAATTAGAACTTCCATAACTATCTTTTTCTACAAAGTAAATCTGATCTCTTCTTAGTAAAGTATTTCGCATTAAATTAGTATCATGAGAAACAAATACAATCTGTCCATTTATATTTTTTTTAGAATTGAACATTTGCAAAATGCTCATTGAAAGAAAAGTATGAAATCTAGCATTTAATTCATCCATTACAATAATTTTCCCTTTTGTTATTGCATCATATAAAAAGCCCATAATATTAAAGAACTTTTTAGTCCCTTCTGATTCTTCCTGCTCCAAATTAAAAATTTCAATACCGATTTTATTTAGATGAGCATCATATTTACTATGAGAAGTATTAACACGACCTATGGTAGTCATCATATCATAACGTTCATTAAACGCTGCTAATTTATCTTTAGATAGGGAACTTCTTATTTGTTCTTTATCCATTTCTATGAATTCAATATCTTCAATAGCAAAATCTGCTTTAAGAATCAGTTCCTTTAGTTTATTTCTATGATCTTTATCAAGTAACAATTCGATTGTTTTAGAAGAATAATTCGAAAGACTCGTGTTAAGTCCATGGACAGGAGTTAATTGGAAGAACCAATCTACTATTAAACTAGCTTTCTTTCCATTAAATTGAGAGACAACACTAATAAAAAGCGCATTGGCTCTAGTTTTATCTTCTAATTTTTTGCCTTCTTTAAATCTTTCCCAAATTTTTATTTCTTGTTTATTCCTTAAAAAACAGGGGTATTCCTTAGTTTTTAAACTTTCAAATAACCATTCTGTAACAATTTCTTCCTTGTTCGCCTCAAAACCATATCTGTATCTTGTGTTTTTAATTAAAAACTCTACCTCAAAAAAAGAGGGTTCATTTTCACTTGATGAATTCAAACGAAATGGATCTACATCAATAGCTTCATTAGCTTGGGTATTTTTTGAGGAATTAATAATATACCATCTCATAAAAATTAAACCATCCAATAAATTCGATTTACCGCCTGCATTTGGCCCATATAAACCAACTGATTTTAATAGGTCTAATTTTTTAGTTCTTATTATATTTTCTTCTTCTAAACCTGTAATAGAAGATGGAATAAAACTTAATGTCTTTTTATCCTTAAATGATTTGTAATTAGAAATCGAAAATTTAATTATCATTTTTTGGTTTTTTATGCGTAAAATACGCATAAAATAACAAAAAATTGATTTTTATTTATTTTTTTAATCTTTTTGGTCTCCAAACTTTAAATCGAAGATAGCTTCTTCATAGCATGGTGTTGCGCTAAGTATTGCTGGCAGTTTCAGTTATCCGATATTTTCGGACAACTACGAACCTTCCCGTTTTTTAATCACTCCAATACTTTTCTTAGATGTTAGATAGCGTGCGAATCATTGATCGATTGGCATAACCCGTTAGACAGTTCTTGCCATATAGATTTATTATTTTCAACCGTCCGATATTTTCGGAACGTTTGGTCTTGACTAAATATCTGTTGGGATTTAATGCGGAGAAATTAGAGGAGGCTAGGGAATAGATAAAGGGTTGTTGATGATTTGTATATGAACGAAATATTTGATAGGCGATGTTTGAAATTTTCAATTTCAAGCCTTTATTTTTTTTATTTCAATAGGTCTTTATCTTAAAAGCAGGTCTATTGAAAATAGAAATGATAGAGATTGAAAGATAAAATCTTTCAATCTCGTAGAACGTCTTTGGATTTAGGTAGAATATCCAAGTAGTCGTTCTTTTGTTAGTAGCATAGAATACATTACATGCTTGTAGAATCAGGCTTGTTTTATTCTATATCTGAGTAAGCTAAGTTTTTTACTTTCTCTAAAGAATTAATTGAATTTTTACTATAATATGCTTTTAAGACATTCACTACTCTAGCGTGATTTTCTTGTATAGTACTTATAGTCCAATCATCTGAATAAGTCATAAACACGTAATTAGTATTAGCCCTAGCTTCTATATCTTTTTTATATTTTCGTAGTTTGTCTTCGTATGATGAATTACTTAAAACAGAATTTTTTCTTCGATCAAGAAGAACTATATTCCCTAATAAGACTTCGATTTGTTCTTCCTTCCAAACATATGCCCTTTGGTATTCTGGGATTTTATAAAATGACTTTTCTGAAAAGATGTCCATTATGTACATCCTGTCTGTTTGTAAAGTATGATTTTGCATTTTTTTGTATATTTTTTTTAATCACTTTATATGTGATTAGTTTATTAATCTGTTTGCGTTTGCTTATATCTAGATAGTTCATAGAATGATCTCATTACTATGCCGTAATGTTTCATCCTTGTAGCAATCAACGATTACCATACATGAACCCAAGCAGTACCGACTGTCTTCAATCAAATAATACCATACATTAAAAAAGGATAAATACAAAAAAGGCAGGTTGTTTTCATTGTTATAGTTTTTGTGTTAAATACAATCGCATTAAAGATAAGACAAATATATTATAAAAACTAGTGACCACTAACAATTAAGGAAAGCAAAGGAAAGGAAATAATTCAGCGCTGAGAAATTCGGATAAGGTATTTACTAAACATTATTTTTGAAACACCATAGAGCGTCAGTTAAAAAAAAGAACAAAAGACACATATTTAGGTGTTTACATAACAAATATAAAATAATAAAATAAAATTTA
>ENA-ORXT01002996-ORXT01002996.1-marine-metagenome-genome-assembly--contig:-NODE-2996-length-19290-cov-4.144486_pt1 | contig 19290 bp, 15 predicted proteins | sample MGYA00237868_ERZ511482 | MGnify/ENA metagenome assembly ERZ511482
AAGCCCTGGATCTGGTCAGCGTGCAGGTCGAGCGTCATGATCCGGTCGGCCCCTGCCTCTACGAGCAGGTTGGCGATGAGTTTCGCGCTGATGGGAACCCGGGGACGGTCTTTGCGGTCCTGGCGGGCGTAACCGAAGTAGGGCATCACACAGCAGATGTAACCGGCGGAGGCCCGACGGGCCGCGTCAATGGTCAATAGCATTTCCATCAGGTTATCGTGCGGCTGGAAGGTGCTGCCGATGATGAAGACGTACTCCCCCCGCACACTCTGCTTGATGATGGGCTGCATCTCCCCGTCGTTGAAGCGGGCAACTTCCATTTCGCCCAGATCCTGGCCGTAGGCCGTGGCGATTTTCTCAGACAAATATTGGCTTCCGGTGATTGACAACAGCGTGGCGTGGTCGTTCATCGGGGTGAGGCGGGGCTTGTGGGACATGGGGTAAAGATAATGGGACGATGTCGTAACATCCGATCATAAAATCAAATGTCATCGTTTTATTTCCCGGCTGAAGCCGGGGCTGTGTTACGAAGCTCTTATATGTTTGAGATCAGGATGCGGCAGCCTACAAGACTACTAAGCACTACCAGACTACCTAGTGCGTTCCTCCACACCCAATCGGAGATCCATCCGGCAACTTAGGCGCGGGCGTAATTTCCACACTCCCCGGATCAGCCATAAACTGCTTAATCGTCTGCACCAGGTAAATGCGATGAGCAACGGCCGAATTGTAAGCCGCATCATTGAAATTAGCCAGGCGAACCTCATTGCGCCGCAATTCTGCCATCGCTGAAGCGCGGACACGCTCACTGATGCTCTTGTTGGCCGCCAGCTGGATCAGATGGGCCACGAAACGTTTCTCCACCATCATACGAAGCTCTCCGGGGAAAGAAGATGTCGTTTTCGGAGAAGAGTTTGTGCTAACCGCTTCCTGTATTTGCTGAAAATATCGCTCCGGGTTAGGGTAGCCAGCAGCTGAATACAAGGAAGCCTGCTCCGCAATCCGCGCCACCCGGTGCGGGTGCAGCAGAAACGTCAACGTATTGTCGGCCGCTGACTGGGCCATCGCCAGCGGATCAAAACCACCACCGTTCTGCGTATTAAACAACTCCCGGTTGCGGGAGTAACCCATGGCGGGTGGGGGAATGAGGCCCAGTAATTTACCATTGAAACCAAGTACGGATGGGCTTAGCGTATTGAGCAATGCCGTGATGGCACCACTTTGTTCTTCGGGGGAAACGGGCTTTATGCGCGGGGCAGCTTCCTTGCCGCGCACGCCATAATCATAATGATAGCCACCAATCATTTTAGCGACGCCTTCCACCTGGTAGCGATGCATGAGGTAGACGGGTACGAAGACGGACTCCAGCTCAGAAAGCGGCATCCCGACGGGAATGTTGGCCTCGGAGAAGTTGTCGAGCGCATGCTTGCGCAGCGCAAGCAGACGGTTCATTTCGGTGACGGGGCTCTCGCCATTGTCCCACAGGTGAGCGTCCGGCTGGGAGCTGCCCTGCGGGCGGGCGTCAGAGTCGCTGATGTATCGTAGTCCTTTGGACTGGTTTTCGGCGAGGATTTTTTGCAGCTCGGCGGCTTCGTCAGCGCCTTCGGGGAAGACGCTGTAGCCGTACTTGATCGTCTGCTTGTCCCACTCGCCGATGCCGACAGCGTAGGCCTCGCTAAAGTCTACTTCACCGTCTTTCAGCGTAATGTAAGGGTGGGGATAATCCATGACGGAAGCCCGGTCGTTGGTCGAAGCGGCAAAGTTGTGCGCCAGACCGATGGTGTGGCCCACCTCGTGGGCACTGAGCTGCCGCAGGCGGGCCAGGGCCATTTGCTCCAGTCGTGGGTCGGGCGTAGTGCCGTCCTTACCGTAGGCCTGGATTAAGCCCTGAGCGAGCAGAAAATCCTGACGAACGCGCAGGCTGCCGAGTAGTACGTGACCCTTGATGATTTCGCCGGTGCGCGGGTCGGTGACCGAACTGCCGTAGCTCCATCCCCGGGTGCTGCGGTGTACCCAGTTGATGACGTTGTAGCGAACGTCCATCGGGTCAGCGCTTTCGGGCAAGACCTCTACCTGGAAGGCATTTTTGAAGCCAGCGGCTTCGAAGGCCTGGTTCCACCAGCGGGCGCCTTCGAGGAGGGCTGATTTTACGGGCTCGGGGGCACCCCGGTCAAGGTAGTAAACGATGGGCTCCACGGCTTCGCTGACGGCGGCGTCGGGATCTTTTTTCTCGAGTCGGTGGCGGGGGATGAAGCGCTTCACGAGCGGCTGATCGATGGGCGTTGCGTAGTCGGCGTAGCTGCGGGCGTTGTAGCCGGAGCGGGGGTCGAAGCTGCGGGGCGTGTAGTTGTCGTCGGGCAGTTCCACGAAGCTGTGGTGCATGCGCAGCGTGAAAGCGCCACTGGTGGGGGTTACGCTCCGCAGCTGGCGGCCGGTCGCTTCTCCGGCGAAGGTGATGCTCGCTTCAAACTCGCTGTTCTTCGGGAAGTTCTTCGTCTTCGCCAGGTAAACGGCGCTGCGGCTGGCGTCGATTTTATAGGCGCCCTGCTTGTTGCGTTTCAGGCGGGCGGCGACGCCGTGGGCGTCCGTCAGGAGCATGGGCGTAAGGTCTACCAGTACGCGCTCGCCGGTTTTGGCGGCGACTTTGAAACCGGCCAAAGTAGACTGGGCGAAGGCATCACGGACGCTGGCCACCTCGTCCGGGTTATCGCTGATGGCCCGGTAACTGAGGTTGCGCTGGCGCAGCATTACCTGCGGGCCAACCCGCTCAAAGTAGACGACGCGGGTGTTGCCGAGCTGGTTGCGGTCCAGGCCGATGTCGTTGCTGCCCAGGCCGGCAGCGAGGCTGTTGACGTAGAGGAATTCCTCGTCGAAACGGTCGATTTCGAGGTAGATCTTGCCCGCGTTATCGTCCCAGTAAAAGTCGAAGTAGCCGTCCTTTTTATCCATCCCCGCGATCTTCGCTTCGATGGTGGGCGTCTTTTTCTTAGTGACACTTTGGGCGCTAACGCAGGTGCAGGGCAAGAGGATTAAAGAGCAAAGGAGGCAATAAAGAAGCGTTTTCATCCAGGGGCATTTTATTAGGGCTGGAAGATAGTGCGGATTTGGGAACTGCCCTTATTCTCTTTTCGATGTGCTCGCCCCAAGGCCAATACCCGATACCGTAGGCACGTCGGGGGCATGGTTGATGGTGTTCTTTCTCATTTTAACGAAAAAGTTGATGCTGAAATCGCTGCTCTCATCGTAAATGATCAGCTGGTGGACCAGGTGAATGACCCGGGCTTCATCAATACCATCCGGGAAATCCGCTGGGAACTCCGGATGGAAATCGAAGCTTCGCCGCGTGCCGTCGTCCGCGACAAAGTCAAAAACGATGTGTTCTTCGCCTGCCTTCTCAACAAAATTTACCTTGTTAATCTTGCCGGTCTTGTCGAAAGCAAAATTGGGTTGGCTGGCGGTGATTCCTTTTTCAGCGTTGATCGTATTGATGATAGAGGAGAAGTCGGTCGCTTTGTCGGAGCTTTGACTCCAGGCGGAGCTTGATGCCAGAAAAAGACAGAGAGCGATGATGAGCTTTTTCATTCGGTGAAGGATTTTGTTAACACTGATCAGGTACACCATCGAAACGAAAAGACCAGCAGTAAATGTTCGCAAGCCATTTTTTAAGGAATACATTCAGTACCTAAGCAGTAGGCCCGTATCGACCGCGACCACCAATCTCTAGTCCTGATAAGGACGGGTCAAAACTCTTAGCGAGGGACGGAATCGCCGCGTAGCGGGCGATGTAGTCCCTTGACAAATTGATGCCGTGGCTCCATTGCCCGATTAAACCCATCATTTCCCCAAATCGTTACCTTAGCACAACGATAAAACGCAACCATGACCGAAGGACCTCCCGCCTGTCCCATCCCCCGCTGGCAGCTGCTCAAACAGCAGCTTCACAACGTCGATCCCGCCGAGTTTGACCGCCTCCGCGCGAAAGCATCCGCCGGGACCCTGATCGACGTTCGTTCCGAAGACGAGTTTGCCGCCTTCCACCTCGACGGTGCTGTGAACTACAACTATCTCGGTCCTGACTTCTTAGAACAAATGGATGCGCTCGACCCCGGTCAGGAATACCTCGTCTACTGCCGCAGCGGCCGCCGCTCCGTCCGCGCCTGCACCCTGATGCGCAACGCCGGCTTCGGGAAACTCATCCACCTCGACGGAGGCATCAATGCCTACGAGTAAACCAGGAACTTGCGGAGGCGGTCGGATCGATAATTCCGGATTGATGAATCAAACGGAGCGCGGCTTCCTAAGCTGGAATTTTGGTCCGGGCGCTCTCAGGTTCTTTCAGACCACTAGGTCCCTTACGTCTGTCTCCAGAACCTTGCAGCGTCGCGAAGCGACCTGAGAGCGTCCGGAAGCTTAAACATCAACCACCAATACTATGAGACTTTTCCTCTCCCTGCTCCTTTTTACGCTCCTTTGCACCTGCGGCCGTGCCCCATCCTCCTCAACGGAAGAACTGACCGTCGCAGAGGAAGCTGCCTTCACTTATGAAGATCTCTCACCGGAAGAATTTGCCGAAAAAATCGGCCAGCCCAATACCGTCCTCCTCGACGTGCGCACCCCCGGCGAAACCGCCCGCGGCGTCATCGAAGGTGCGTTGGAAATCGACTACCGCTCTCCAGACTTCGCCACCCAACTCCAGGAACTCGACCCCACCAAAACCTATCTCGTCTACTGTGCCTCCGGTGGCCGCAGCGGCAGAGCCTGTAAAATGATGGATGAGCTCGGCTTCGGTAAAGCCTATAATTTAGAGGGGGGATATTCGGCCTGGGTGAAATAGACGGTGCTGCCCGTACGCTGTAGCTGACTAAAGTTGGTGCTGTGTTACGAATCTCTATGAGCGGATGAGGTGAGGGAGATTGGAGGTGTAGAAGGTGCTTAGGTTGTCGGGCATGGGGTGTACGGGAGGTGGACACCGACAGTAGGGTTAAATAACTAAGTTAACAAACTGTTTTTAATTTAAATTTTGGTTCTGTTATTGTTGCGCTTCGCTTGCTAGTCAGGGGCAGAAGCCGCGACTACTCCTTCCGGAAAATACTCATCTCCCCCTGCGTAACCTGCAGCTCACCCTTGCCCATAAACTCCACCGTTACCGCTGTGTCCGAAGTAGCGGTGTCCGTTTTTATCGGTCAGGAAAATACCCAGAGCGGAATTACCGCTGGCTGCGGTGGGGACCAACATGGACTTCGCGGTTTCGGGCTGTAGCAGTCGTCCTTCCTGGCCGTTAAAGGCCAGCATCAGGTCGATCATCACTTTGCTGAGGTCGGTGGGGGTGGTCTATTGTCCGGCGGCGGCGGACTCGGGGTAGTGCTGGTATTTGTTTTTGCGGGGCTTGCCACTACCGAAGTGGGCGGTGGGCAGTTGGTCTTCCCGCCTGACCTGGTTGACGGAGTAAAAAGAGTTCATCATGCCCAGTGGCTGCAGGACGACTTCCTGCATGTATTCCGGATAGGATTTACCGCTAATCTCTTCGATGAGCAGTTGGGTGAGCAGGGTCCCTCCACCAGAGTATTTGAAGGCGGTACCCGGCTCCAGGATGATGTCAGGTCGTAAGTTTTGGGCTATCTGACCGGATTGTCCTGGGCCGTTAGTGGGAGTATTAACAGGGTGATGAGTAATAGCAACCAGTAGGTGGAGAAGTTAGGTTTCATATCAGGAATTTATGCAGATACTTTGGTAGAACGAGTAAATGCAGAGCATTCTAACGTTATCGTAACACCCGTAGCAGTGATGATAATGGAAAAGACTCCGTTAAAATGGGAAGGTTGCACAGCTCTTTTTAAAACAGATATCGGCACCTGCGTTTGCGCCAAGGCCACCATAATTTTGTTCACGAGAGCAGCTCCCCTCGCATTTCTACGAGTAAGTGGCTCACCCAATCCGGCTCCACCCGCTCCGGTAAAGAGCTGGCGGCGGCATATTTCTCTAGTTGGGCCAGCCGTTCCTCCGCCATACGCAGCACATCCTCCAGCGGGTATTTCCCAGCCTTCACGTCCAGCAGTAAATCAGGGTCGGGCCGAAGCACCCGCAGCTCACCATCCCGAAAGATCTCGATGGCCATGTCCAGTAGCCGCAGGGTGTGCATCATGTTCTTGGCGTCGTAACCCTGGCCGTGGTTGATCGTGGATTGATAGCGGACATCATTCCGCTCCGCTACCCACTGCCAGTATTCCCGGTGCTTGCGGCAATAAACGGAGTAGCTGTCGTGGTTGAAGGACAAATAGGCCAGGCATTCCTCGCCCTTTGGCACGTTGCTCAGGTGAACATCGTTAGCCTTTACTCCACTGCTCACGCCCCGTCCCCAGCTGCGGGTGGTGTCGCGGTAAACAGCGTGTATGCCCTGAGTGTGATCTACCCGGGCGAGGGCGAACTCCCCTTCTTCGATGTTCTGAAGCTTCAGCCATTTATGCAGCCTGAGGCTTTTGCCTTCGGTAATGACGTAGCAAAACTGCGCCACCGTCTTCCGCTCCTCCGGCATCGGGTTATGGACCTTTTTATTCAGCCCGCGAGCCTTTCTGATCTGAGTGGTAGCGTAACCGGCGAAGGTGTTCTTACAGGCCTTCGTAAGGAAGTCTTCCACCCGGAGGCGGTCCATCACCGGATGTCGGAATATGGTGGCGCTTGCCGGACTGGCGAGTAACTCCAGCGCCGTAGGGTTAGACTTCGTCAGCAGTTTCAGGAACCGCCCCAATTCATAGTAAACCCGGTCGTTGGTCGCATCGGCGATCTGATCTGGGGTCGTGCCTGCGTAGAGCTGTTCCCGGCTGGCGAAAAACACGCCACGGAAGTCTTCGTCCGATGTTTCCGTAGCCAGACCGTAGGCGTGGGAGCCGGAGCGGCAGTTGAGGAGGAGGTTGGGGATATTCATGCTTAGTATCCGATTAATTCCCGAAAAAGAGCGTCGGCTTCCGTCCGGTCATGAGTAATGCGGGGCAGCGTGGAGAGCTTTTCGTCTAATTCCGCCTTCAGTTCGCTGAAGTGTTCTGCTAATACGGTTGGAATCACCATCCGGTGACCTTCGCCTACGGTTTCCTTCATCGTGATGAGCGCTTCGACTTCCCGGCGGATGCCGACCTGTGGCATTCTCTCCAACAGGTCAGCCAGTAACACCGGAGGGTTTTTCCCTTCGGCGAGCACGAACTCCGCCGCTAAAACGGGCCGGAGGTAATAACAATATTTCTTCAGGTTCCAATCACCAACGGCCTCATCGAAACCAGCGATTTTAGCACTTCGGGCAATGCCTGAATAATGAGCAGCTACTTTATTGGGCTGGAAGTAGGTCGCAGCTAATCCCCGAAGCTGGTACAAAAAGGTAGTATCCTCAAAGTATACCACGGGGGAGTGCAGCCACTCGATCACGCCGGCGTTGCTGCCAGCCAGATGGCCGAGCACCTTTCGCAGATCCCAGCCCACCAGGTCCAACTCCCCGTCGAGTTCCATGATCGGGCCGATCATGTCCTTGGGCCGGTCCAGGCGCAGATACCATTCTTTGGGGTGCTGATAGATGAAGCGGACGTCATAGTCACTGTCCGTGCTGGCCATACCCCAGGCACGGCTACCGCTCTCGTTGGCATAGCGAATGGTGACCTCGCGTTCAGCCGCTACTTCCGCCAGCCGCTTCCTGATGAATTCTTTGGTTAACATGGGGCGAAAATGCGAAAGCTGAGGGGAAAGTTGCAGTTTGTACCACCGACTTCAGCGTAACCCCCGCCACAAATCCGGATCGTTGAGGGGCGCAAGGTGATACCGTAGCACCCGCGACAAGGTGAAGAAAACTTAACGTTTCGGTTGACTTCTCGTGGATTCGTTTGTTAGGGCTGGCAATGACGATGCTCTCCCTCCTCCGCCAGCACCCCCGCTACATCGGCTTTGGCTTCCTGCACTACTTCTTCAGTAGCGTCGGGCAAACCTTTTTCATCAGCCTCTTCGTCGCCAGTATGAGCGAACGGATGAATTGGGAGGACGGTACTTTCGCGGCCCTCTATTCCGGGGCGACATTGCTTGCGGCTTTCAGCCTGCCCTTCATTGGTACGCAGGTGGATCGGCTGCGCGTCCGCTACGTCAGCACAACGACGGCGCTACTGGTGATTGCCGGCTGCCTGATCCTGGGCTTTACGCGTAACATCTACTTACTGGCGGCGGGCTTGTTTGTCGTCAGGCTGGGCGGGCAGGGGGTGCTCACGCTGATCGGTTCCACGACCATCGGGCGCTACTTTGAAGAAGGGCGGGGCAAGGCGCTTTCCGCTTCCATCATTGGCATTTCGGTGGCGGAGGTGGTACTGCCCTCCGGGGTGGTGTACCTGCTGGAGCGGCAAGGCTACGGTACGGTGTGGTTGATTGCGGCGGCGGTGATTTCGCTGGTATTTATCCCGGCGGTGTGGCTACTCATCCGCCGGCACGACAATTTTCAGCGGGCGGATACCGTGGCGGCGGAGCAGGCTGCCGCCGATCCGGAGCGCAAGGCCGCAGCCTCCTGGACCCGGGGACAAGTGCTGAAAGATCGCCGTTTTCAGATCCTGATTCCAGTCTTCATTTTTATCCCCTTTGTGTTTACGGGGCTGGTGTTCAACCAGTCCGTCATCGCCGAACAACGGACGTACACGGCTGCCTGGATGGCGCTGGGCCTGAGTACCTACGGCCTGAGTAAAGTGATCTGCCTGTTGTCAGCTGGAGGGATCTCCGATGGCTTTGGCCCGGCCCGGCTACTTCGCTTTGTTTACTTTCCGGTACTGATCGGCTTGTTCAGTTTATGGGCAGTAAACGGCCGTTTTTCCATCCCCCTTTTCTTTGCCCTGACGGGAATCACGGCGGGCATCGAGTCAGTGATCTGGCCAGCGCTGTGGGCGGAGCGCTACGGACCACGGTTTTTGGGGAGTATCAAAAGCACGGTTCGCCTGCTGGTAGTACTGGCTTCGGCGGTGGCGCCAGTGGTGTTCAGCTTCGGGCTGCGCCTGGGGCTGGAGAATCTCTTGCTGGCACTACTGGGCTATGGCGCTATTTGTGTGCTGCTGGTGTGGTGGGAGTACCGGCTGAAATGACGTAAGAGGCGGCGCGCACGCAGGTGCAGAGAGGGGTGAACCGTCGGCCCGACCCCCGGGGGTCGAGGGGCGGCCCCACGGCTGAGAATACTGCTTTCTAACCTTCCCTTGCACCTGCGTCTGCGCCAGATGATCATGCCCCTCCAGATAGAGTAGACGGCCGGCGGACGTCCTCCGCTGCGCTACGAGCCGGCCGACGGCTAAAAAAAAGCACCCCCCGGCCGAAGCCAGCGGGTGCTCTACGATGCTTAATTGAATATTACAGAAGGGTTAAAATTATTCTCGGTTGGGCTTCGGGAGGAGCAGCGCTTCGATCCGCGCCAGGCGCGCTTTCAAACCATCAATCTCCGCCTGCTGCTCATCAATCACCTGTTGTTGCTCCTGAATGGCTTTGACGGCTACCATGCTGAAGCCAGCGTAGTTGACGCCATACAGTTCGTCTGCTTCGGAGTAGGAAACCAGCTCGGGGAAGAGCTTCCTGGCGTCCTGGGCCAGAAGGCCGATGGTGCTCTCCTGTTGCTTATCCGACTTATAGTGGTACGTTTTTACCGCCAGCTGATTGAGTTTGCTCAGTACCGGAGAAAGAACCTTGACGTTGTCCTTCAGCCGCTTATCGGAAGACTGTGTATAAGCTCCGGTGGTAGCGTTGATGAAGCCGCGTAGGCTACTACCATAGTGGAAGCGCAGCGCAAAACCATGAGTGACATTCCAGTCCTGGTTAGCGGTATTGTCCGTAAACCGTAGCCCCGTACCTACGCTTTGGCTACGCTGGTGTATGTGAAGCCGGGCCGTTGGTGCGCCGTTAATACCCACCTCTCCGGCTCCGGTGATCGTCATTCGGTCCGCTCCGCCATTGCCGTTGCGGAAGTAAAAATTGAGGCGGGCACTGGAAGTTGTTGCTGAGGGCAAACCAGCTACGTGCCAGAAACCACTACCTGTAACATCATTGGTCAGTTCCAGGCGAGCGTAGTCGTTGCCGACTTCTTCCAGTTTCAGTTGAGGCTTATTGGTGGTACTGTTGTTACGAACGTGCATCCAGGCGGAAGTGGTGCCGATATCACCTACTTCAAACTCACCGCCCTGCCGCATCCGAAAGCGGGTGGTGAAGGAGCTTGATCCATTCAGCTTACTTTGGAACTGCAGGTCAGCCCCTTGCCCTCTCGTGCTGAACTGCCATTGGTTACCATTGTCTGGGAAACCCATTCTCAGTTCACCGAGGTTGGTTTGGACAAACAAGTCGCCCCCCACGTGCATCTTATGTTGTGGCTCGTCGATGCCGATGCCTACGTTGCCCCGGCCCGTAGTAAGTGCGGCTACACCGGCTGAAGTCGTGTAAAAGTGACCGCCCACGCCGCCACCAAAGCCGTAGCCCCGAACGCCTACCCCCGTTGCGGAGCCGGATACACCTTGCACCCCGGCGTAGAAACTATTATCGGATACTCCGTAGACACCATGTCCATCAGTGGAGTAACCAAGTACTCCCGCACTGTTCATGGGGAGGATAGGACGATCAGTGCTGGTGGAACCCACCACACCGTAAGTGGCGCTGGTGCTGTTGTGGGCGTGGAAGGCCGCTCCGTTATGGCTTACTTCTCCGTAGTAAGGAAGCTCAAAGCTGCTCCCGCCAGCGGGCAGCGTAATGGAACCACCACCCTTTGACAGGGAAAGTGTATTGCCCACTAAAGCCAGGTTCTGGATTTCGTTGGTTGCATCCGCGTCGTCATCGTCTACCTGGTCCTGAAACGAACCACCGCCGTTGGAAAGGGTGACCGTTGGGCCGGCCTTGGTGAGTGTTTGCAGTTCATTCGTCGGGTCGGGGTCCGCATCAGCTCCTCCGGTAGGAATGGTGATGGTTGAGCCATCAGTGATGCTCAACTCATTGGTGGCGGGGTTGAAACTGATGTCCTGGATCTCGTTCGTAGGATCTGCGTCGGCATCGGTACCGCCGGACGGTATGGTGACGGTGTTGCCGCCAGTGATGGTTAGTTCGTTGGTCGTGGTGTTGAAACTCAGCGTCTGCTCATCCGTATTACCACCACCGCCGCCACCTGAGGGGATGGTAACCGTGCCGCCGCCGTTGCTCAGCGTGAGCTGGTCTCCGGCAATGGTGATGGTCTGTATTTCGTTCATCGGGTCGGCGTCCGCATCCGTACCGCCGCTGGGGATGGTGATGGTGTTACCTCCCGCAATGCTTAATTCGTTGGTGGCGGGGTTAAAGCTGAGGTTCTGAATCTCGTTGGCGGGGTCGGCATCAGCGTCATTCACACCGTCTTGCAGCGCGGAGAGGTCAACGGCATTGCCGCCTTCGATGCTCAGGGTGGTGCCGGATAAAGAGATGGTCTGGTCATCAGTACCACCACCTCCGCCGCTACCGACTTGCAGCGTGACGGAGTTGCCGTCCGTCAGCGTCAGGGTCTGAGTAGTGGGGTCATAAATCAGGTTCTGCAGCTCATCGGTGGGGTTGCCACCGCCGCCACCGGAACCAGCAGCATTGGCGTACATCGCGTAGGGAACGGATAGGAGCTGACTGGCACCGAGATTTACGTAGCTGGTGCCGCCGTCGGGGTCCATGTCGACTTTGAGGTAGTAGTTGTCCGATCCCCAGTCGATGGTAGACATGTCTCCGGAAAGGCCGACACCGTTGCCGATGTGAAGGTCGAAGACGCCGAGGTCGGTAGTGGTTACTTCGTGGCGTTCGCTGTAGGATACGGAGCCGGAGGGGCCACCTTTCAGCAGACTTACCCGAACGGCGATGTTATTGGTAGCCATGGCGTTGTTGTCCACGTCGCGGGCAACGGCCTGAAATTTGAAGCCGGAGGGTGCCTGGGCGAAGAGGCCGGCGGCCAGAAATAAAATGCAGAGGGAAAGAAATAGTCTTTTCATGGTAAATGAATTGGGATGTTATATCTGTTTATGAAGCCAGATATTTGTCCGTTACACCCACCTGGAAAAAAAAGGGTGTCACCGCAAGCGGGACACCCGAAAACACACCTTTTGGCATCTTTAAGTATTTTATCCGACGCGACGTTCAGGAGAGGAATGACAGAACAAACGCCAGCCATTCGCCGCTCACTCCCGGACGGGAGTATCGACCGGTAGGAGGGGTTACCGCCGTATGACCCGCAGGCTTTTCAGCGGCCTGCCCCGACGAACCAGCGTAAAAACATAGGTGCCCGCAGGATAATCCTGTAGAGACAGGGAGAGTCTTTCCATAGGAAGTGCACGTTCCATGACGGGGCGGCCCAGGAGATCGTGGATCACGAGACGATCTTCCGCCAGCCAGTCTCCGGTCAGGGTGACATCGTCGGCCGTCGGGTTGGGGAAAACACGGATGTCGAGCTGCACTTCCGGGGCCGTCCAGATGGAGGTCGCGATGAGCTCATAAAGACCATGATGGAAGCCACGTTCGAGTACGATTCCATTTTCGGTCCGGTCAATAGAAATCTCACCAACCGTAAAGTGGATGTTACCCGCATTAATGGCGGAGAGATAGGTGCCGGAGCTGCCCACCACACTGCGGGTGAGTTCCTGTGCGGAAAGTTGGAGGGCGAGGCCGCAGGTGCAAAGTAGAAGTAAAAAGCGCATGGTTATTCTGTTTTGGGATGTTATCGCATAAGGGTGATCTGGCCGCGGACGGGTAGTTGGCTACCGTCAGCAAAGCGTACAATGGCGGAATAAACGTAGGTGCCGGGAGGCAGGGCTTGCCCCCGGTCGGTTCCGTCCCAGCGGGCTTCCGACGGAGGGAGTTCAGCCTCGGGCTGAACGAAGCGAATGCCTCCCCAGCGATCAGCAATCGTAAGCTCACTAACCGCTTCTGCCTGCGGGCCGGGGAATATTCTCCAGTAATCGTTTTTATCGTCTCCGTTGGGGCTGAAGGCCGTGGGAGCGTACAGCCGCCGGCTATCCTTCACCCGGACGAAAACAGTGTCTGCCACCGAGCATCCGCCCGGGGCGATGGCCTCCACTCTAAACTCGGTGTCGATGAGTGGGAAGGCTACCGGAGCCTGACAATCATCACAGCTCAGAAACCGGCCGCCGTTCCATTCCCAGCGCTCGACCGTAAAATCGGTCTCTACCAGAAATAGCAGACTGTCTCCCCGTTCAATGGTCATTTCATCTGGGAGGCTGCTGGTCAGGTTAATGGCCGGAGCGTCGGTGATTGTGCTGGTCGTACTGGCCTCACAGCCATCGGCACTTTCCACCATGATGGCGTACTCTCCGGCGGAGAGGCCGGTAAAGGTTGGGTCTAGCTGAAAATTTTCTCCACCATCAGCTGAGTACATCAGGTCGGTATCTCCGGACACCGCTAAGCGGAGCTCGCCCGAGCTGCCTCCGGGGCAAGCCGGTGGGGTGGTGATCAAACTGTCTACCGTCAGCGTGGTAACGCTGAGCTCATGGCTCAGCTCCAGTTGGCAGCCGCTGAAGTCCGTAAGGGTAAGGCCATAAATACCCGCTCCGTTGGTGGTGGCGGATCTGCCGTTGTCTCCCGTACTCCAGGCGTAGCCGGAGAATTGGCCGTTGATGCGCAAATCCGGGGTTTCGCCATCACAGATACGACCGGGGCCCTCGATGGCTTCTATACCGCTGAAGGCAACGGTGATTTCGTACCGCGCGATACTATCGCAGCCGGAGCTGGCGGTGAAGTTCTCAACGATGAGGGTGTCGGCAATTATTTGCTGTCCGCGAAAATCTTCGCCCGGGCAGAGGTCTACGAAGAACAGTTCATCGTAAGCGGGTAACAGTTGCAGGAAGGTCTCCACAATGCTGTCGCAGCCATTGGCTGTTTGAATGACCGTCCGGTGATTCCCGGCGGTAAAAATCAGATCGTTGCCCACCACTACGGTGTCTCCCTGGCAGCGGGTAAGCCCCTGAGAGAAGGCTGGTATCTGAACGGATAGTTCTGTGGCGGAGGTCATTAACCGGCAGGCGGCATCGGCGAGGCAGGAAGCGTCAGCAGCGTACAGCATCCGGTAGCGGATGCCGGGGTTGGGTGAGTTTACTCCCAGGCTGGGGCTGTTTGTTCCGGTGGCTGACCAACTGCTGCCCCCGTCGAAGGAGCGTTCCCACTGGTAGACGTAGGTCCGCCCGTCAGTGAGGGGGCTTGCGAGTGTGAAGGGGCCTTCCTGGCATACGATGGTCGTAGCGGTAAAATCCTGGGCGCAGGCAGCACCGGAAAGAAGACAGCAAATCCAAAACATTTGCCGAAGCATGGGAGAATGGTTTGCCCATTAATGTCCTGGAAATAAAGGGCGTTACACAATCAGGATTCTTCCCGTTATTTTTTATTTTGTGAACTACTGGAAAGACCGTTACGCTCTATACTTAAAAAGTATCACCGTGAGACTATCCGCTAAAAATAAGAACAGGCTTTTCACCGCAGGCTATCTGACAAAGGGCATTGTATATCTTCTGTTGGGCGGATTTGCCATTGCTACAGTCATTGGTGCAGCCCAAGGATCAAATGGCCCTAAAACCATAATCAGCTGGATGGGAGAAAACCCCTTTGGCAAGCTCTTTGTAGGCTTGATTGGCCTTGGCTTGCTGGCTTATTGCTGCTGGAGATGGTATATGGCAATCGCGGATACAGAAAACGAAGGCCATGGTGGCAGCGGCATGATCAAGCGTATTGGGTGGGCCGTTAGTGGTTCCGCCTACGGAACTTTGAGTCTATACGCTTTTCAGCGGCTTCTCAAAGGTAGCGGTGAAAAGGGAGGCAAGGAGGATATGATCGGTTGGCTGTTGGCACAATCTTGGGGGCAGGTAGCGGTGGCCGCAATTGGGCTTATTGTGGCTGGTGTGGGCGTTTACCAGCTGTACCGGGCGCTGAAGGACAGGCACATGGAAGACGTGAGGGTCAGGCACCTCAGTAAGGAGAAAAAGCAGATTATCCGCAATGCTGGTCGGCTGGGCTTAGTAGCCCGTACGGTGGTCTATGGCATCATTTCCTATTTTTTATTCAGGGCGGCGACAATGTCTGATGCCAGCCAGTTTAAAGGAATAGGAGAGGCGCTTTCTTTTCTGGAAAAGGGTTCTTCGGGCGCGGCGTTGCTGGCAGCTATCGGAGCTGGCCTGGTGGCCTACGGCTGTTTTATGCTGGTACGGGCTAAATACGAGAGAGTGTAGATAAACAAAGGCAACGGAAAAGCCCTCCCCCGACGAATCGGAGAAGGGCTTGAATTTCCTTTAAACAACCTTCGGGATAAGGGCCCGGCAGGCTATTTACTTCTTGTAGGTAGCGTCGCTTACGGTCAGCTTATGACGGCCTTTGGCACGACGACGGGCAAGCAGCTTGCGGCCGTTCTTAGTGCTCATGCGGCTACGGAAACCATGCTTGTTTACACGCTTACGCTTGGAGGGTTGATACGTTCTTTTCACGGTACTTTATTTTTGATGGGGCGGCGTAGCCGGACCAGAAGGTTTGTAAAGGAGCGCAAAGGTAACGCATTGCGCAGAATCTCGCAAAGGTCGGGCGTAAATATTTAAAGACGGCACCCCCTTGCTCTTTATTCTTCGCCCTGCACCCTGCGTGCTGCGCCCTCATCACTTTCACCCCTGCAACCTGCAATTATCTTGACGGCCACTTGACATGCTCTTCCTAAATACTATCCAATCTCTGCCAATTCCCGCCCTCTTCCTTATCTTGCATTGTACTAGTGGCTAAGTTAAAAATTTTATACACAGAACTGGAATGAAAACTATCATCAAACTATTCGGATTGTCACTGGCGGCCTGTCTTTCCTTCGTCGCTACGGGGCAATATGATCTTTTGCCCGGTGAGTTGCAGAAAATTCCCGTAAGCACGATGGTCGCTCAAGACAACGCCACTTTGCTGGCCGATGAACTGGACCAACGCGTCCCCGGCCGGGCAAATACCTTCGCGGTCACCATTCCCGTTAAAATCCGGCCAACCACTGCCGGCAACTGGTTCTCGAAAGGCCCCACCTCGATATGGCGTCATCGCATCAACAGCCCCGGTGCCAATTCAATCAATTTTGGTTTCAGTGAGTACAACCTCCCCGAGGGTGCGGAACTCTACCTGTCGAGTTCCGAAGAGAAAATCGGTCCTTTCACCCCCGCCGATAACGCCGACCATAACCAACTCTGGACGCCGCTGCTGGAAAGCGATGAAGTGATGATCGAACTTCGGGTGCCCACCCGGAACAAAGATCTGGTGCAGCTGTACCTGACGTCGGTGAATCATGATTTTGAAGGGGTGACAAGTTCTCTTTCACAAGAATGTAATATTGACGTAGCCTGTGGCGCCGATGATGGCTTTGGAATCGTGGATGGTTACCGGGACATTATCCGTAGTGTTGCGGCTTACACCATTAGTGGCAGGAACACTTGTACTGGCTTTTTAGTGAATAACGCCAATAATGACGGTACTCCGATCTTTATGACGGCGAACCATTGTGAGTTAACGGCGGGGAATGACCAAACGGTCGTAACCTACTGGAACTATCAAAATTCTACTTGCCGACCGGTAGTCCCAAACTCAGCTACTGAATTAAATAACGGCGACGGTTCCCGTACAATCTTCAACAGCGGTACGATTCACCTGGCCAGTAATTTCGCCTCGGACATGACGATTACCCGCCTAGAGGAAGCCGTTAACCCTGCCGCCAATGCTTTTTATGCTGGCTGGTCTAACGAAGCGGCCCTGCCTCAGGACACCGTGATTTGTATTCACCATCCAAGAGTATTGGAAAAGCGCATCTCCTTCAGTTTCAACCAAACCTCCCGTGCCGAGAGGAGAAATATCCCTAATCCGGAAGGTGATTATCTATTGGTTCCCAGATGGTCACTTGGCACAACGGAGAGAGGGTCTTCCGGCTCCCCAATCTTTGACCGTTTCAAGCGAGTGCGAGGCCAGCTATTTGGTGGGCTGGCTGCCTGTGATAATGATCTCTACGACTTATATGGCTATTTCCACGTCAGCTGGACGGGCGGCGGGACGCCCGAAACCCGCTTGATGGACTGGCTGGATCCCTGTGGTACGGGCGTCACTTTCGTTGACGGATTTGATTCGGCGGAACTGCCATTAACCTTGGTAGCTGAGTCTAATTGTTCTTCCAACTGTAATGTGAATGATACTGAAATTAGCTTTACACTGGGTAGTGGCTTCCCGGCGGGTACTGCCCTTGCCATTACCGATCAGACGGCGGGTATTGCACCGACACTTTCTACTACTACTGCCGTTGGTGGCGAAACGGTTATGCTTACCGTTCCCGGAGACGAATCGATCGCTACCGGTAGCTACACCGTTACGGTCACGGCCGGCTCAGGCAGCCAGGCGGATGATATCACCTTTGTTTTCGATCTGTTTTCTACTGCCGCTGCTGCCGCACCCGAAGCTGCCCTTCCTGCCGATGGTGCTATGAATGTTCCTCCGGTAACGTCCTTTCAATGGACAGCTATAGCGGGGGCTATCTCTTACGACGTAGAACTTTCGACCACCAATGACTTCTCGATAATTACGGATGCTGGTGAGGGCTTGCTGGGTACGTCGGCCTCACCCGATAACCCCCTTGATGGCAATACGACCTACTACTGGCGCGTCCGTAGTAATGGCGAATGTGGGCCAGGAGAATGGGCAAACTTTAGTTTTGCAACACAGGATCAGGAATGTGCCACCGAAGGGTCTGCCAGTCTGCCCGTTGAGATTTCTTCTGTAGGAACACCAACGGTTACAGTTCCGCTCTTCGTAGGTTCTGAAATTCCCATTGAGTTCATGGAAGTTCGTCTAGATATAGTCCACACATTTGCGGGAGACCTTGCTGCTACGCTTACCTCACCGGACGGGGTGAGTATTCAGCTTTTTGAAGAGCCAATTGGAGGTAACTGTGGTCGTGATAATATCTCAGTGGTTTTCACAGATGATGCCAACCTGACGGCGACGGACTTTGTGAATACCTGTGAAAATGAAGACTTTGCCATTTTCGGAACTTATCAGCCAGCTGAATCCTTTGCGGCCTTCGCTAATGAGAGCTCCGCCGGAGAATGGGTGTTAACCGTCAATGACAGTGCAAATGATGATGGTGGTTCCGTGGTAACCTTCGAGATCACCTTTTGTGGTCAGGGTGGGTTAGTACGTGACTTCTCCGTTTTCCCCCAGGTGGATGAACTCACCGTTTGCCCCGAAGAAGCCAGCTCCGTTGAGTTGCTCCTGGGCAGCAGCTTTACCGATGCCGTTTCCGTGCGGGCGAGCACCGGCGGGGGTACGGAACTCGATAATTTCACCTCCTCCTACGACGTGAACCGGCAGATAATGACAGTTAATTTTACGGACTGGTGGTCACTTACGCCGGGAGCCTACAACCTCACGTTTACAGTCATAGCTGAGGATGGCTCCGAGCGGGACGTAAACCTGCCACTGACCGTCATTCAGGGAGCAACCGCGGCTGTCCTCGTTAGCCCCGAAGACGATGTAGAGTTGATGGAAGGCCGCGTTCGCCTCGATTGGGATGCAGCAGCGGGTGCCATTGACTATACCGTTCAGTATTCGTTGAACGAGGACTTCTCGACCATCGATTTTGAAAGTACCCGAGGGGCCTCTAATGTTACCATTGATGACCTGCCGACGGGGCAGACCATTTCCTGGCGCGTAATTTCAAACAATGATTGCGGGCCAGCCATCTCTGCGGTACGCACGTTCCGTACCAGTCCGGTTGGTGTGCAGAACTTCGGCCAGGGCAGGGTGCTGAACATCTACCCTAACCCCGTCCGCGGGCAGTTGACGGTAGAAGCAACGGGCAGTTTCCCCGGTGGCCTTTCCGCTAATCTGTATGACGCTACGGGCCGCTTCCTGCGTGCTTACCCTCGTCTCATGGTAGGGGGTAATCAGTTAGACCTGAATGGCATCGCTGCCGGCGTTTACTACCTCCGTATTGCTACTGATGGGGAAGAGCAGACAGAGCGTCTTGTGGTACTGCCGTAGGTTTAGATTGATAGATGTTAAAGTGGGTAGCGCTATCACATCTATTAACCTAACAAAGTGGCGCGGCCGCAGGTGCAATGAGATGCATTTGTACCTCGGCTGCGCTCGGCATAAACGCCAACTCCGTTGGCCGTGTTTTGTTTGGAAGAGAAGTAGTGTGAATAACACTGGTCCGCTATGGTTTGAGTGGTGCTTTCTCTAAGTCTCAGTTCTTCCACCCGCTGCTCTACCGGTGCTGCGCACCTCTTTGTACCGTGTTAC
>ENA-ORXT01002997-ORXT01002997.1-marine-metagenome-genome-assembly--contig:-NODE-2997-length-19284-cov-3.979747_pt1 | contig 19284 bp, 16 predicted proteins | sample MGYA00237868_ERZ511482 | MGnify/ENA metagenome assembly ERZ511482
TTTGAGTTCTTTCAAACTCTGGGTAATCAATACCATCTCTTTTGGATCGGTAGTTCCAAAGGTATCCCACTCAGGAATAAGTGTTTGAAAAGTAATGTTATCAATATTTTTCAAAATATCCTGGTGAGCTCGATCACCATGCACTAGTCCTTCAAGTAATGAATTGGAAGCTAGTCTGTTTGCCCCGTGCAATCCACTACTAGTACATTCTCCACAAGCATATACATTTTTAATAGATGTCCTGCAATATTCATCTACTTTGATTCCACCACAAAAATAATGGCAAGCAGGAGTCACTGGAATATAATCTTTCATTGGGTCAATACAAATACTAAAACATTTGTTGAAAATGGTTGGAAAATGATCTGAAAAACCTTTTCTTTCAGCAAAAGATTCTGTTGCAGAGACGGCTCTTTTAATAATAGAAGTTTGAATAAGTTGGCCTTCAGTGGGCGCATTATTAGTAGGATTTACATAATTTGAAAGTATCCCATCAATTGAATGTTCTCTTTGTCCAGCGATCAAACTTATTATGTAATAAGCACCCATAGCAATAACTACAGCAGCGATAGCAAGCGAAACATATAATACAACTGGACTTGAAAATAGTGAATTAGACTGTTCGGCAACAATAACTTTAGGTTGAGTTAACTGTATCTGTGCTGAAGTAACTATTCCATTTACAAAAGATATTTCAGTTGAACTTTCACCTAAATTGAAAGTAAAAGCTTCACGCTGATTTAACTCACCAGAAGTTTCAAACTCAACAATAGTTCTTTCAGAAGCAATAGCTAAAGCCTTTTCAATACCGCTTGACCATCCTGATGCATCTGATGTTATTGTAAATCCACCACTCGACTTGACAATATTATTTATTGCTTGAGTAGTCTGATCCATCTGTAAAACAACTAGCTGAGCCTCAGACTGTACAAGAGCAGCTGCTGCACTAGTAGCTTCCTGAGAGTCAGCTTCAGGTCCAGTACTGAGTAATAAAACTGATTTAATAGTTTCTGGATCATCAGAGAATGACTTTCCAGCAAGTTCTATAGCGCCAATAGTATCAGAGTTCTTAGTGAATTCTAGAGTGTCTAGTTTAGCTATAACGTCCGAAACATTAGCATTAGCGCCAACTTCAACCCTTGCAGCATTGCCTGCAGAGAAAAGTTTAACTTCTGCATCCTTTGGAATAGTGTTCAATAACGATTGAAGCTGTGCAATCGAAGTATCATATACCCCATCTGTTTCACCTCTAACGTTTGTATCAATAACAATTGCTAGCTCCAACCCCTTTTCGAGGTCAGTAGCTTTTCGAACGGAATTTATTCCAACATTTTTTTCATTACTAACAATTTCTAACTTGTTGCCATCAAAGTTAACATCGCTAGAAATAATAGAAGCCTTAGCTACACTTTCAGTGCTATCTATTCTATGGATTTTAAATTCAGAATCAGTTTCTTGAGCTCCAGAAACTGAAACAATACCAAATACACAAAGTATAGAAATAATTAATAGAGCAAGTTTTTTATTCATTTTTGCCTAATTTCTTCCCAGTTTTTGTTGAGCAATTTTTACAGCATCAGGCGCAAACATTTCTGGACCTAATTTGATCCCATTGTCTGCTAATTTCTGCGTGAAACCAGGCCTCATACCAGTAGGTTTCAAATCTCCCATATATCTACCTGTTTCGTCTACCCCAGCAGAGTAATCGAATTTAAACACATCTTGGAGAGTGATCATGTCACCTTCCATGCCTGCAACTTCAGTAATATGGGTGATACGGCGAGTTCCATCGTTCAATCTCTGAAGCTGTACGATCAAATCAACTGCAGACGAAACCTGCTCTCGAATTGCTCTAATAGGTAAATCAAAACCAGCCATGAGCACAAGAGTTTCAAGACGACTTAATGAATCCCTAGGATTGTTAGCATGTAAAGTAGTTAAAGAACCATCATGTCCTGTATTCATTGCCTGCAACATGTCAAGCGCTTCACCAGAACGACACTCCCCAACCACAATCCGATCAGGACGCATACGTAACGTATTTTTTACTAGATCACGTATTGTAACTTCGCCTTTATCTTCAATATTTGGAGGACGAGTCTCTAAAGATAGTACGTGTTGCTGATTTAACTGAAGTTCTTTAGCATCTTCTACAGTTATTATTCTTTCTGTATCAGGAATGAATCCAGATAAAACGTTCAGTGTTGTAGTTTTACCGGTACCCGTACCACCAGAAACGATAACATTAAGCTTTCCAACGATACAAGCTTGCAAGAAACGTGCAGCGTGAACACTCAACGTGCCGAATCTAATAAGGTCATCGATCTTTAAAGGATCAGCAGCAAACTTTCTAATTGTTAAGAAAGGTCCACCCATGGCTAAAGGCGCTATGACAGCATTTACACGTGAACCATCAGGTAGTCGTGCATCACACAAAGGAGAAGACTCATCAATCCTACGTCCAACCTGAGCAACAATTTTATCTATAATTCTTCTAAGATGATTATCGTCAACAAAAGACACGTCATCTAGAGTTAACTTTCCTCCTCTTTCAACAAATATCTGATCTGGCCCGTTACACATAATTTCTGTAACATCTTCATCTCTTAATAATTTATCAATAGGACCATATCCTAAAACATCGTCAGTAATGTCCTCAATAACTTGAGTTTTTTCTGCTGCAGAAATAGGTGTTCGTTCTTCAGCTAGAAACCTTTGAAGAGAATCTCGGACCCGTGTACGAAGTTCATCTTCAGACAGATTAGTGTCATATAATACAGGGCCAAGTTCTTCAATTAGGTTCTTATGAACTCTGTGGCGAAGATCTTCAAGCGTGTTTTTTTTAAGATCAGAGCCTCCAGGCCCATTCTCACTTATTCGATCATATAAAGACATAATTATTTTCCTTTACCCGAAGAATTTCCGACGATTTCCAGTAGAAGCTGGAACTTTCTCTGCTGAAGATCCCATAAATCGAACTGCGAACTCCTCAAACGCTCTTGCAACACCTGACTTTGGTGCTGAAAGCACTACTGGTGTTCCTTTGTTAACCGAAATAGGAACAACGACATCAGAAGGAATATATGCTGCTGCTTCAACACCTAAAGCTTTTTCAACTTCACTTACTTCTAATTTCACTTTTGAATTTGCTCTATTTAGAACCAAGTTGATTTGTTCTTTTGATATGTTAAGCATAGATAAAGCATTCATTGCGATTCGAACATTTTTAATATTTGGAATATCGAGTCCAGAAACTAAGACAATCTCATCAGATATTTCAAGTGTCTTAAATGTTACATCATCTAAAAACGCCGGGAAATCAATGATGACGTACTCTGCAAATGATTTAACAACTTCAATAACCCTAAGGAAATCGTCAGCGTTAACTTGATCTGCTAAAGCCGGTTCAGTAGGAGCCGGTAAAACCATGAGCCCAGTAGGTTCATGAATCGTCATAAAGTTCTTTATCATTTCTGAATCAAGTTCTTGTGCCCTGTTCAAGGCATCCATAACATTGTGTTCAGCTTGTTGCAGCTTGAGCATTACCGCCACATCACCAAATTGAAAATGTCCGTCGATTATAACTACAGGGCCTTCGGATTGTCTAGCTAAAATTACTCCAAGGTTCGTAGCAGTAACTGATTTACCTGACCCACCTTTTGTAGAAAAGACAGTTAAGACACGACCCCCACCAGATGGGATGTTGCTTTCTATACTTTCTGAGCTCTGTTTACGTACTGGTATACTTACTAATTGTTTTGCCTGCGGCAAAGATTCAGCTACACGGTGTACGGTTTCTTGTAATAGCTCTTCGTCTATTGGGGCAGAAAGAACGTCCCTCACTCCAGAACGCATAGCAAGGTGAAGTAGTTCCGTTGAAAGATCCGATGTAACAAGAACTGTTGCAACATGTGGATATTGCTTAACCCAACTATCAACTTCCTCTAAAGCTTCCGGGGTTCCGCAAGATGGGCCCATTAAGACAACTCTTGCTTCTAAACCTAACTGAGGTTCTAATGCTGATAAAGAATACGCTGTATCAATTCCATCACCGAATATACCGGATAAGTAATCGCAGACAGCCTGATCAGAATCGACAACAGCTAATGTAGCCCCTTCTGCCAGCTTGTATTCAGTTTCTAGCTCAACATCTGGTGATGGAACTTCAAAGCTTTCAAAGTTCATGCTAGAGAAATCGTATTCTTCGGACATTCTATTCCTCGTCTCCAAGATCTTCTTCTACAGAAACAACAGGTTCTACTGGTTCGTTCGAAGATTCTGCAACAGATGAAGAGCTAGGTAGACTACTATTTCGACCATCTAATAGATTAAGTACGCTTCCATTAGTGCCTGGGACTAAGCGAGTAATATCTTCAGCTGGAGTTACTTGAACTGATCTATCAAGCTCAGGAAGAGGTACTGGTACATAATCTTCAGGGACAACTGACAATCTAATAGGAAGTGCAGCGTTATTTATCACCATTACATCAGTCGGACTTACAGCTAAAGTTACAATCGCTCCTGTAGTGCCTTCTTGGGTTAGAGCTTCTTCGGCATTCCCAGATTGACCTAGATCTTGAACTATTGTTCTGTCTACCGCTAGGACTTCAACGTTTTGAAGTAAATATTTTGTATTAGCATTACTTAGTTGGGGGCTAACACTAAAGGTTTCGTTTTTCACAGCCCAATCTTGTAGCTGTGATTTTTGTCCTTCAGTAAGATCCTCAAACTTGGGAGCAACTTTGTCATCAGCACTCATACCAACGATTTGTCGAACTTCTTGAGGAATATATCTTTCTAGAAGTAAATTAGCTGCTCTAGATGCATACATTTCATCTCTTGCGTTTGTAGACATTCTAGCAAGTGCAAATTCAGACTCGTCACTACCCCAGAAAGGTTCATCAGGTAGAGGAACAGAAAGGACATTAACAAAATCGCCTGGTTTAACAAGCCCTCCAACATTACCGTGGCAGTTACAAACCCTGTGCCTTGTAGTCGACTAGCAATACCGCTTCCAGCAATGCGTGGATCCACAAACGATCCAGCTACAAGAGTCTGGCCGACAGGAATATTTGATACAGCAACTAAACCACGATCACCAAGCTCCTCTTCAGGAGATTTGATTGCTGTTCCAGGAGCGACTGTTCCAGGAACATTCTTTTGTACTATCATTTCTGATGCTAGTACTTGCTCAAAGCTTGTTCCCTTTGGAATTTCTTTTTCAACAACCCAAACAGCTACTGAGTCAGAACCACCTGTTGCTTCATCTTTAACAGAGTTGACATAGCTATACAAACCTACAGCTGCTAACAACCCGACCACAATGGCCACTACTAATACGATCTTTCGAGATCCCACGGAATACTCCTGACTAAAGCCTTAATTACTTAAAGATTTAGTCGGCCTATAGGAGGTGCCTGTTTAGTAATTTATGAAAATTATTTCAAATTATTACAAATATAATGAAATATTACTCAGAATCTGTTTCTTCTTCAGCTTTTTTATCAGCGACTTCAGTGACTTCCGTATCAGAATCTGATTCTTCAGCAGTAGGTACTTCAACAGTCTCAGCAACTTCTACTGGTTCGCTGCTAACTTCACCAGTTTCTTCAGCTACTTTAGCTTTTTCAAGTTCTTCAAAGTGTTCAGTCCATGCTGCTTCAGTTGCCGGATCTACTTCGGTTGGCCCAATATAGTTACCTTCAGCATCAAACGAGTCTTCTCCGAAGTGTTCTTTATACTCTTCAGCGATAACGCCACCCTCAGCAGCCTGCTTTATTGATAAACTAATTCTTCTCTGTTGAAGATCAATTTCGATTATCTTAACCCATAACTCTTCACCTGGCGTCACAACCTGTTCTGGCAGTTCGACGTGATGCTCAGACATCTCCGATATATGGACAAGTCCTTCTATTCCTTCACCAATTTGAATAAATGAACCGAATGGAACAAGCTTAGTAACACGTCCGTAAACCAATTCACCGGCTTCGTGACTTGTTGCAAATTCTTGCCAAGGGTCTTGCTGTGTTGCCTTCAAAGAAAGACTAATTCGTTCACGATCATGATCTATTTCTAGTACCTGAACAGTAACTTCATCACCAATAGCAACGATGCTTCCAGGATGATCTACGTGCTTCCATGAAAGCTCAGAAACGTGAATCAAACCGTCCATTCCACCCAAATCTACGAAAGCACCGAAGTTGACAACAGAAGATATAACACCAGTTTTAACTTCTCCTGGAGCAAGATTAGTTAAGAAATCTTCGCGTTGTTCTTTCTGATTCTCTTCTAAGAACGCACGTCGAGAAAGAACAACATTGTTTCTTTTTCTATCAAGCTCAATAATTTTTGCATCAACATTAGAACCTATGTAAGGATCAAGATCACGAACTCTGCGAAGTTCAACTAGTGATGCTGGCAAGAAACCACGTAAACCAATATCAACAATAAGCCCGCCTTTAACAACTTCTATAACTGGGCCGCTAACTACCCCACCGCTTTCTTTAACTTCTTCAATCTTGCCCCAAGCTTTTTCATATTGAGCTTTGTTTTTAGAAAGAATAAGACGTCCGTCTGAATCTTCTTTTGTTACTACTACCGCTTCAATTTCTTCACCGATTGCAGTAAGTTCGCTTGGATCTAAATCGCTACGTATTGAAAGCTCTCGAGAAGGTACTACACCCTCGCTTTTATAACCAATATCAACTAGAACTTCATCTCTGTCGACTCTAACAACAGTACCTGTAACTAATTGTCCGTCATCTATTGTTACCATCGATGATGTATATGCATCTTCAAGTGATCCTTCAAGATCATTCGAAGTTATTTGGCGGAGTTTGTGGCCATCAGTTTCAGCAGGAACTTCAGGATTTACTTTTGTATCAGACACGGGTTAATTACTTTCTAAATTTTTTCATTATCTCAGTAATTGCTCGATAATGAAAAGCAAGGGCTTTCCTAACCTCATCTATGCTATCAGTGTCTATAGAAATACTACATTAGAAGCTATTTATTTGGCAACTAGGAAAGATCTAGAAACTTAACTTTTTGCTCCAGCCCAACTCTGAGCCGTACTCATATTAACTTCTAAAGGCACAGCAAGATCGAACACGCCCATCATAGAATCCATAACAAGTTGCTTGACACTTTGTATCTCTTCATCAGGGGTTTCTAATATTACTTCGTCGTGAACCTGCAGCACTAAACGGCTTTTCATTTTTTGATTTAACAACGCAGCATCAATATTGACAATCGCCATTTTAAATATATCTGCAGCTAAACCTTGAATACCGGAATTCATTGCCTGCCTTTCAGCTGCTTGACGTACATTCCAATTGCTAGACATAAGTTCAGGAATAACTCTACGGCGACCAAACAACGTCTCTGTATAACCTTTATTTCTGGCCTCGGTAATAGTTGAGTCCATATAGTTTTTCACAGCAGGAAAGTTATCAAAGAATGAATCTAAAAATACTTTTGCTTCACTTGTAGAAATTTTTAACCTCTGGCTAAGCCCGTAAGCTTCCATTCCATAAGCCAAACCATATGAAACCATCTTCGCTCTATTGCGTTGTTCACTTGTCACATCTTCAGCTTTTATATCAAAAATCTTTGCCGCAGTTTCTGTATGAATATCAGAATTATTGTTAAACGCTTGTATAAGACCAGGATCTTCAGCCAGGTGAGCTATACATCTAAGTTCAATCTGGTTATAGTCAGCAACTAGCAACTGATGTTGCTCTGGAGCAACAAATACTTTTCTAAAATTCTTTCCTAGTTCTGAGCGAATTGGAATATTATGCAAATTAGGATTCTCACTCGACAATCTTCCCGTTCTTGCAACCGTTTGCCTAAATGTGGCGTGAATCCTACCATCGGATTGAACAGTATCTAACAAAGGTTTACCATATGTCGAGCGAAGTTTTTCAACCTCACGATACGAAAGCAACGATTGAATTATTGGATGCTCTCCAACTAGTTTTTCCAATGATGCTTGGTTAGTTGAATAACCGGTTTTTGTTTTCTTTTGAGGTTTTAAACCTAATTTATCGAACAAAATTGTTTGAAGAACCTTTGTCGAATTAACATTAAACTCTTCCCCAGCTTCTGCTTGAATTTTATTTGCTAACGATTCAGCTTCAGCTGCTATATCCTCACTAAGCTTACTTAAGGCTTCTGTATCAATTGAAACTCCAACATATTCCATCCTTGCCAAAGCTTTGGCTAAAGGAATTTCCATATCAACCAAAAGGGTTTCTAAAGATTGTTCTTCAATTGCTTTGGTTATAACCGGCCCTAATTCTGATAAAGCCCGCACGCTGTAACCTAAGTCTTGAATAATATCATCTTGAGTCTCTTCGAACTGGAGTTGTCCTTCTTGTGTCTCTCCAGAAACAGATATCTGATAGTTAGTATATTTATCTAAAATTTCTGGAATATCATAATCTGAATTCCCTGCAGGATCTAAAAGATAACAGGCAAGAGAAGTATCAACAATTATGTTCAAGTCAATAGACAAACTATCAAAAGCTCTTACTAATGGTTTTGATCTATGAACAACTAGACCAGGGCCAGACTTTCCAAACGCTGATTCTAAAGTATCGCTAGATAATTCAGAAATTATTTCAAACGGAATCCAACTAACAGCATCGCTTCCCTGGATACAAATAGCTATAGATTCAAGATGGGCTTGTGCAGAGTCGATAGCCGCAGGCCCTGTAGGGGCAATAGAGAATGGTAAACCATCGCTAAGGTTTTCAATTATCTTTTCACATTCTTTAACATTCTCGATGTTTGTGATAGAAATTTCAAAGCCTTGTTTTGGTCCATCTTCAATAACTTCAGCATTAAAAGCTTCAGCCATTCTTTTATAAACGTTTTTAAACTCAAGTAAATCAAATATTTTTTTAACCTCTTCAGTGTCGTATTCTTCTAAAGATTGGATTGAATCAATATCTACATCCAAATCTTCATCACGAAGAAGATCCATTAGAATCACATTCATCCGCACATTCTGTTCGTTCTCGATTAAGTTTTCTTTCAACTTCGGTGTTTGCTCTTCAACAGCTTCGTAAATACCGTCGATGCCTCCATACTTATTTATTAGTTTTGCCGCCGTCTTCTCCCCCACACCAGGCACACCCGGTAAGTTGTCTGAAGGGTCACCACGTAGCGCAGCGTATTGAACATACATTTGTGGTGTTACACCAGTGCGTTCTAAAATACCGGCCTCGTCGTATAACGCATAATCGCTCACCCCACGCTTGTTATAAACAACCTTGATATTTGGGTCTTTAACTAGCTGATAACTATCTCGGTCACCGGTAACGATGAGGACTTCATGGCCGGCGGCTTCAGCTTTTGTTGCAAGAGTTGCGATGATATCGTCTGCTTCGATACCAGCCTTATCAACCTGTGGAATCTTTAAGGCAGTGAGAATCTCTTTAACCAGGCCGAACTGAGAAAGCAAAGCATCAGGAGTTGCATCTCTATTTGCTTTATATGTATCAACTTTTTTATGTCTAAAGGTAGGTTCTTTACGATCCCAAGCAACAACAATCCCATCAGGTTGATGATCGTTAACCAAATAGATCAACATATTAGTGAACCCAAGCACCGCATTTGTTATTTGTCCAGTTGAGGTTGCAAGATCTGGAGGTAGAGCATGAAAGGCTCTATAAGTTAGCGAGTTACCATCAATTAGCATTAAGCGGTTGGCCATTGCTACAACCTAGCCGAAATTTTATTGCTTTATAGTCGTAACCTCAGAAGGAATCAGTTTTCCTTCAATAATACTTTCAGCTGTTGCAGTCATGGTCTCTCGATTAGACATCGCACTTGTTTGAATAAATCTAAAAGCGGAATGTTCAGTCAAAGCAAAATTATCCATTAGCTGACCTTTGGCCCTATCTACAACTTTACGAGACTCTAATTGTTCAGATAGAGATTCAACTTGTTCAGAAAGAAGAACATGCTCACGGAACCTAAACATAGCTAATTCAATTGCAGGAACCAGCTCTTTCTGCTGATATGGCTTCACTAAATATGAAAGAGCACCCGCTTCACATGCCTGATCAATAAGATCACGCTGTGAAAACGCTGTTACAACAACTACAGCTGAAAGATTATTTGAAATTATTTCTTTTGTTGCTTCAAGTCCATCAACATTCGGCATTTTGATATCTAGAAGACAAACATCAGGTAGTAGTTCTTTTGCATAAGTAATTGCTTCAAGCCCATCACAGGCTTCACCGACTACATCGTAACCTAGTTCTTCTAACGACTCTTTCAAATCTAATCTTAGTAACGATTCATCTTCTGCAATTAATACCCGAGCTGGTGTCATTTGTCTAGTCTAGTCAATCTTTGTTTATTAAGCGAGTTAAATCATCAAGCAGCTCATCTTGTTTAGTTTCGAGCTTAAATTTTTTCTTTGATTTTGAATCAAAATCTCTTCTTAAAGCCTTTACAGATTTCATAGCTTCTTTGTATTCACTAGCAGCGATTGGGGTTTCAGAAACTAAAGACCTCATCCTGTGATCTTCGGCTATATCTTCAACATATGCGAGCTGCTCATTTAGAATACTTAGTTCATTATTCAAAGATTTAAGCTCTTTAGAAACTTGCATCAATTTACGTTCGATTGAAGCTTTAGACAAAACCTGCTCATTTCAATTTTATAAAGAGAATTAATAGTAGCTTATTAATTGTGCGATTGTTGACTCGTATTCCAACCTAAATTTTTGTAGAATGAGATCTTAAGATTATTTATCTACAAGAGTTTATAAACCGATACTGTACTGATGAAACAAAATCTAACTTCAACCCAACTTAAAGAAGAACAGATAGTTACTATGCAGACTAAAAAGTTGCGGGCAGGTTTTGGTGCAAAAATATTATTCTTAACTATGGATTTGCTTTATGGACGCAAAGGTTCGTTACGGAAATTCAAAGTTCTTGAAGTTGTCGCACGAGTGCCATATATAGCATGGGAACAGGTTTCTTACATAGCGATAACTCACACCTACTCTAAACCAGAGTTTGCACGTGAAATTCACTCTGAAGTGTCTACTCACCGAGCTCAACAAGACAACGAGCTCTTTCATCTATTGATAATAGAAGAACTTTTACTAAAGCGGGGTGTAAGTCAAGGCTTTATCCGCTTTAGGGCCATTCCACAGATAATGGCATGGTTTTATTATCATCTATCTTGGTTTCTTTATGCAGTTAGGCCAAAATGGAGTTATGCACTGAACGCTCAATTTGAAGATCATGCGGAACATGAATACATGAAATATGTTATAGATCACCCTGAGCTAGAAGAAGAGCAATGGGTTAGCGCTTTCACAGAAGACTACGGCTCCTTTGAAACAGTAGCCGATGTTCTCAGACAAATAGCTGTTGATGAAAGAGAACATAAGTTAGAAAGTCTTTCAAAAATTGATGAACCTAGATTTAAACAAAAGAGTGAAAAAACCTAGGATTTCGGATTTTTATATAATATCCCTCGTTTATCTCTACCCATTGTGTTTACTGCTCCAGAAACTCTTAAACAGTAGCCTACTTCTCTAGCTAAATGACGAGTTCTCCCTAAGCCTTTTGCTAAATCTTTTGTTGTAAATATTTCTGGAAGTTCAGGCGGCAAAAACCTTAGAAGATCTTTAGGAGAATAGATTTGAACAGTTTCTATAACATCTACAAGTCTGCGTTCTTCAATAACATAACCACCTCTACGTCTACCTTTTTTCGCGTCAAAGCGACGGACTTCATCTTCTTCGATTAATACAACATCAAGTGTAAAGTTTGGATGACTCAAAAGTGAAGGGAACGAAACCAACTCCGCACAGACATCTGCAGCAATTCCGCTTTTAGGAGAACGCCGCCTCGAAGTTTCATTTCCTTCATTGTCTAACTTTGTAATCCATTTTTTTATAGCAATAGGATGAACAATTCTTATCGTATACAAATCTAAAAGGTGATCAAATTTTTTTCTCATTGCAGAGAAACCTCTTGTCTGAATCTCAATAAGCAAACCATCTCGAATAAGGTCAATTACAAATCCATTTTTAGGTACCTCGACTAGGTCTCCAGCTTCTCGATACCATTCTTTTAATGATGCATGCAAATGCGATTCATTAAGAGTGCCTATGTTATTCACAAATTTATCTTACTACTATCGTTGACCTTGGTTAACCATCCAAAGTCAATCTCAACTAGAAACAGCCATTCGGTCAGATACTGAACGTATTATCCTATATTAGCAATGCGAAGAGAGCGAAATATTCAGATAGCTGAGAAATCATGGGATTCCTATATTGAATCTCGCATAGATACAAAGTTTGTTCTTAGCAACGAAAAGACAGAGGAACTCACAGGACTTAATCTAAAAGAATATGGTTATCAATAATTTACTTTGAGAAGATTCTTTTCAGAAGTTCAACCAAAAGTCTGATCGAATCCCTATTTCTTTAGTTGACATAACTCTCTCTAATTCAAGTTCGCTAAGCTGGCTGCCGGTTAGAACATCAAGAGTCTGTCCGTCTGATAGCTCGAGGTTTAGTTTATAACCAGATCCTAAAAATAAATAACCAATGCATTTAGCTATTATTTGTGGATCTTTTTCATCCATAACAATATTTTCTGGTCTAACACAAATTAAATTATTTGTATCTATATTCGGTTTGTTCAACCACTTAAGCCCAACCCCATCTATGACATTGAAGCCGACGGTTTTTGCTGATGTCGGGTTACTTGGTTTATCATAAAGTTCCTGAGGGATTTGATTACTCCATTGAGTTCCTTCATCTATTACAATAACTTTGTCTGCCAAGCTCATCGCTTCATCTAGTTGATGGGTTACAAAAATGACAGGTAGAGCTGAATCTTGGACTAGCTTTTTTAATAGCTTTTGATGTTCAATGCGAATATTGTGATCTAGCGAAGCAAAAGGTTCATCTAGTAAAAGCACTTTAGGTTCGCTGCATAAAGCTCGAGCTAGGGAAACTCTTTGCTGTTCTCCCCCAGATAAAGTTTCTGGGTTCCTGTTGTTATATCCAGAAAGGGAAACTTCTTCTAATATCGAATTTACTTTTTTGTCTCTTTCCGATTTAGAAAGTGATTTCATATTAGGACTAAAAGCAACATTGTCAGCTACAGACATAAACGGAAACAAATTTGCTTTTTGGGTTAACAGTGTTATCTGTCTTTTGTGAACTGCAAGATTACTAATTTGAATTCCATCAAGTTCTATTTGTCCAGAATCTGGTTTTGTTAAGCCAGCAATAATAGACAACAAGGTAGATTTTCCAGTTCCTGAAGGCCCCAACAATACTATAATTTGGCCGGGTTCAACTGAAAAATTGATTTCATTAAGAACATTGTTCTGCCCATAAGATTTCTGAATTCCATTAAGTGTTAGCAAATTCATACTCTCCTGTCTTATTCAATACTTTGTGATATAAAACGGTAACTAGGGCTGGGACTAACATTGTAATTAGAACCAAAGCCGCAAACCTAGTTTGATCAGCACTTGTTGCTAGCGAAACTACTACCATCGGCAAAGTAACCACTTGACCATTGCCAACAAGCACAGTTAGAAGATACTGACCCCAACTAATTGTGAACCCAACAAATGCAGCTAGATACAAGCCAGCTCTCATTAAGGGTAGAGCTATTCTGAAAAAGATTTGATCACCAGACCAACCTAAACCCGCTGACGCTTCAAACAGTTCACGATCTTGCCGGAACAGTATCGATAATGCAATACCTAACATATATGGAAGTGAGATCAGTAAGTGAGCGGCAACAACAGCCGCTATATTACCATCGAAATCAATCTTTATAAACCAAATGCTATAGCCAACTCCAGACACCACTGGTGGGATTAAAGCTGGAAATAGTACAAGCAGAATAAGCACTATTCGATATTTTTGTCCTATGTTGTAGATTAACCAAGCCAGTGGGGCGCTCAAAATAATACCTATCAAGCTAACTAAAGCGGCTACGATAAAGGTTGTCCAAAGAAGTGGAATTGCGTCACCAAAGTTGCTTAGAGTTTCTTCAAACTCAAAATTATTTGGCCACAATTGAGGCCAAAACCATCTTTTAGATATCGACTGAACTATGAATACGCATATGGTTGCAAATAAAGATATTTTTGCTAAAAGATTTGGGACAGTTTTTATATCAACTTTAAACATCAGCTACCTTTCTTGTTGATTTCCAAATCAGAAACAAACCAACCAGGCTAGCAAAGGCAGTAACCACAAGAAGTAAAACCCCAATCAACGCAGCCGTTGCCCTTTTTTCAATTGTTGGATCTTTGAATAGTTCAAATACTAGAACAGAAAGAACCCTGGGCTTAACAGAGCCTAATAATGCGGGTGCTTCATAGGAATGCAAGATAAATGAAAAGCTAACCAACCATACACCCAGTGCTGCTGGCTTTAGAATCGGCCAAGCTAAATATCTGGTACGGTATATTAGTCCTGCACCCAGCGAGGCGGCTACTGGACTAAGATATCGATAACGAGCCCATAGCACGACAGTAAGAACTAATAGCATAAATGGGTATTCTTTTGATAAGTAATGGATGAATAGTCCTAGCCCATTATTATCTCTGACCAATGTTGGAAAGTCTGCAGGGTTCTCAACTAATCCGAGTTGGAAACTTATTCTAGATAGCACACCGCTTTGTGATAGCCAAAGAAATATCGCAGCCGCCCATACAGCATGAGGAATTGAAACAAGAACTTCAAACCAAGTACCATCTACACCTTTTTTAAATTTGTTCTTTATCGAATGTTCAACTAACAATGCTGATGAAATCAAAGCAGCCATTAAAGCCACCGTTGAACTGATCACTGCCAATAGCACGGTGAATAAAAATGATTCTAAAAATTCTCCATTAGCGTTTTCTGGAGCATCAATTCTAGACAGGTTTCCTATAAACCCTTCAGCATTATTGGCTTGAGCCAGCACATACCATAAGGAGTAGAAAACGGGTATTAGAAGAACTGCAAGTGCTCCCCCAGTTACAAATTTGAAACGGGAACTCAAATACATATTTGGTGTAACTGGGTTTGCCATTTAACTACCCTAGTACTTGACTCCTCCAACCTTGTTCTAATAAATCCTGATATTCAGAAGCTGAATCCGGAGCTGATGAAGCAACCAGATCTCTAGGATCAACTGCAGCTTCTCCTAACCCACTACTAGCTTCTTGTAATAAAGTTAGCTGAGCTTCGTCTTTAACCTTGGACAGATCAATAACATAGCCTAAACCGAAACCAGACTCAGGCGTAATCTGTACAGCCTGAAACTCAGGTTCTAAAATAATGTTTGCTAGAACCATCGCAGAGGCTTTGTTTTCAGCATTAACCGGTATTGCTAAATAGTTGCTGTCAGCTATCATCCAATTATCAAATACAAAGGCTTTAGAAGTTTCTGGAATACTTCCATCTTCAATTAATGGACCCGCACCGGCTATAGCCTGGGTGATAGAAAAATCAACTTCGTTGTTAGCAAATAGCTGATGCAACTCGGCTTCAGTTTGAGGGTAGTTATTACCTTCTTGCCATAAACATTGTTCAACTTCGTTCCAAGATTCCCAAAGCTTTGGCGACCATTCATCCCAAACACTTTGATCAAATTCACCGAAGACCGAAGAATCATCAGCTAGCTCATAAAGTGACCCTTTAACGAATCTAGTTCCCTGAAAGGCTCCCGGGCCTGGAGCAATATATGTTACTCTGCCTGGATTATCACAAGCATATTGTTGAAAATCTTTATACGATCTTGGCAGTTCAGTTTCTTCTAGACGATCAGTATCGTAAATCATTTGAAATTGTGTCGAAGACCAAGGGCTTTCTTTTTCACCTATATCTCTACCGAAGTCTTTTGTGATCACGGGGTTTTCAAAGTCAACCAAAGAGCTATTAGGCAAAGAACGTGCCCATTCATCAAATAATAAGCCTTGTTTATCTAAAGTCGCAAAATTTTCTCCATTAATCCAAATAATGTCTACAGAACCATCGTCCTTACCAGCTTCAGTCTCATTTATGACTTTGGTCACAGCATCAGCTGTATCTTCAATGGGCACTCTATTCAGCTCAATCCCAAATTCTTCTAAGGCGGGACCATAAGTTGTGTCTATAAAGTCATTAATTGAGTCACTGCCACCCCAGATATACCAGTTAAGAGTTTGCCCATCAGCTGATTGTAGGACGCTATCCCAATCTTGAGGATCAAAAGAAGCCGCCTCAGTTTGGGTTTCATCTGCACCACAAGCTACGAGCAGAAAAGTAGCCGCACATAATCCAGCGGTTACTTTAAAAAAACTTTTTAACACTATATATTCCTTACATATTAGTAATCGACATAATTTAAACTTGTTAGACCTAACTATGATTCCAGCAAATCTAGTTCGTTACACAATATTCATAATTTACTTTGAGAAGATTTTTTTAACTTGAATTAATTTTTTTCTTATTGTTTCAAGATCGCAATAGGTCACTTGGCATATAATGCGGTGAATGAGTACGAGTAATGTTTCAATCGTTGGTGCAGGTATAAATGGGTTACTTACAGCGTTTTTGATTACTGAACACCATCCAAATAGAGTAATCAGGATTTATGATTCTGATCTGAACCCCTCATCAGAAAATGCTATGGGAGTAACTCTTGGTTCCAAAGATGCAAGACATATTTCAGGCTCTGAAAGTATTAGTTTTCAAAGTTCGGTAGAACAAGATGCTCTGAGAAAGGGGTCTGAAAACAAAAGCACAGGTTGGCGTTTAAAAAGTGAAGATAATTTAACTGAATCTGAAATAAAATGGCGGAGTGAGTTCGAAGCAAGTTACGTTGATAATGGCGGGCTTAACGTCCTAGATTATGCACATGCGCAAACAAATTATTCTGGACTTATTCAATGGCTAGAACTGGCCAATAAGTTTGAACTAATAAAAAAATATTTAATTACCACAGATAGTATTCACGTCTATCTAGAAGATAAAGAATCATTCTTAGAGGACTTAGAAATGGAAACAAACTTCTGTGACCGTTACTACAAACCAAATCAAATACATTCCGAACCCAATAATGAATTCTCTAATTTATTCAATAAGAAACTTATTGTTCCTGGTTTAAGTATCCGAGTTAAATCATTAGCTTTAGGACTCATTGAACATTTATCTTCAAATAAAAACGTAGAATTTTTTTGGGATAGACATATATCCTCTTTAAAGGAATTCTATGAGGACAATATTATTTGGACATCTGGAGTAACAAACAAACAACCTGATAGTTATAGAAATTTGTTAGTACAAGGCTTAATTGGTTGCTGGATTACTGTTGAAAATCCTGGGTTTAAAGGCCCCTTTAAAATTGCGACACCTGTTCCGTCCGCTTACATTAATATTACTCCAATAGGTGAAGAACTGATTATTTCTGGCGGTTTTGGATGGATAGGTGAGTACACAGATCCCAAAGATCACAAAGTCTTAGCCGTTCCGGTAGTAACTCACTTTCTAAATCAGGTTAAAAAATATTTAAAAATAAAAGTTGATCCAAATTCAGTTGACTATTGTGTTCGACCGTCTACTCCTACAGGTCAACCATTATGTGAAATTGAAGAGACTAAGAGCAATAAACATATATTTATTAGTGGCTCTGCAAAGAGTGGCACTACCCATGCTCCCGTTCTAGCAAATTTTGCGTTAGATAATTTAAGATAATATAAGATGCTCTTTTCAGAACTACTTTGAGAAGATTTTTTTGAACTTGAATTTTAATAATGTTTTTAGGCTGCCACCTACGTTGTTAAAGTTCTGTGCCATGAATATATCGGCGGCTTTGTTTACAGCCATTGCATAACTTGGATAAGCGCTAACATGTTTGAACACTTTGTACATAGAGATATCGGTAGCCATTGCCAGACTGAAGATACTTATTACTTCAGCAGATCTAGGTCCGGCAAGAAAAGCTGCCTTTATATTGCCAGTTAGCTTTTCAACATCAACTATTAGAACTCCAACTTCGGCGTCATCTGTGTAGTATCTATCAGTTTCTGACATGTCTACTTCTATTCTTACTATTGTTTCTGGAGGGTCTGGTTCAAACTTTCCGATTGATGCAACTTCAAGTTCACCAAAAACCGCTGTAGGTATTGGAGATATTGAAGAAGCAGGAACATATGGTAAAGCTATTTGTGAAATTATTTGACGTGCTAACGCTCCTGCTGCATTCGTTGTTCCCGGTAGTGGAGATTCTTTGTTCCAAGAGATATCACCAACAGCCCAAACATTTTTTACAGAAGTTCGACCTTTTTTATCTACAAGAATATGCCCTGCTTCTGAAGTTTCGATTTCAAGGTTCTCTAATCCCAAACTTTTTGAGTCTGGTTGTCTTCCGGTAGCTATAAGAAATTTATCTACTGACTCTACGATAATTTCATCGTCTGTCTTTCTGTCTAAGACTGCCAAGGTGCGTTTTTTTTCATCAAATGATTGAACAGCATGATTAGCAAATACTTGAACACCAAGCTCGGTTAAAGACTTCTCTACTAATTCACTGATCTTTGGAGGTTGCCCTGGCAAAACCGCAGGCTGAAATTCAAATAAAGAAACTTGTGATCCTAGTTTTTGAAACGCTGTCGCCATCTCTACCCCAATAGGGCCAGCACCAACAATAGCCAGTTTCTTTGGTGGCGTTTTTATTTCAAACAATGAGTCATTGGTTAAAACGTCCTTCTTAGATAATCCTTCAATTGGAATTAGTTTTGGAGTAGAACCGGCTGCAATAATTAAGATATCGCCTTTTATTGTTTTTCTTAATCCATCATCGTAAGTGAGCTCAACAGTCGTTTTATTTTTTATAAACGCACTAGCAATTTCTATTTGTAGTTTTTTGATTTCGCTTAACTCTTTGTGTTCTTTTTTAGAAAGCGTCTGACTTTTGTTCCTCGCATACTCCAGAGCATCAGTTGCATTTAGATCAGGACCCAGAAGGCTGGCTGCGTGCAACAGAGCCTTAGATGGGATGCATCCTGTATTAGTGCAGTCACCGCCTATAGATTTCTTCTCAATCAATGTGGCTTTATGACCAAAGTTTGTTAAACCAACAGCTAAGGTCATCCCTGCAGGGCCTGCACCAATTACTATGCAATGTTTTTTCTTACCACCTAGCATTATGCCACCTTTTCATTATCGCTCTGCCTGTTTTGTAACCACTTACTCACGACTATTGCAGCCACACTTACAAGAACCGAGGCAATTAAAGTTTTGTAAT
>ENA-ORXT01002998-ORXT01002998.1-marine-metagenome-genome-assembly--contig:-NODE-2998-length-19283-cov-8.925075_pt1 | contig 19283 bp, 14 predicted proteins | sample MGYA00237868_ERZ511482 | MGnify/ENA metagenome assembly ERZ511482
CATATTTTTATGGGCGGTATTTCCAATGGTCAAAAAGACGGAGACATATCCAAAGATGGGCATTATTGGGTAAGTGGAACAGGGTATTTCAATGCCACCTTTACCAATGATTATTTAGGCATTCCAGCCAATGGACAAAAGGTAAAAATTCGTTGGGGAGATTTTTCTAAAGTAGAAAATGGAAAAATTACGGAAGTTTATTTTCAGTTAGATTTAATAGATTTAATGCAGCAAGTTGGCATTTTTGTCTTACCACCAAGCAAAGGAAAGGACAATATTTATCCTGCACCTGCCGCTAAGGATGGTGTTTTACTAGCTGCCCAAGACCCCACAACCTCTACTTATGGCCTTGACCATATTTGGCAATTTATTTATAATGGTTTAAATGCTTTTGATGAATCCAACTTAAAAAGTATGGGCATGGCGGATTATTTCCACCCCAAGGTAAAATGGTACGGTCCAGGCGGAATTGGTGCTTGTCTAAGTTTTAAAGAATTTGAAGACTTCCATCAGCAGCCGTGGTTGATTGCCTATCCTGACCGAGAAGTGCAAGATTTAGATGCCTTGATTGCGGAAGGGAATTATAGCGGTGGTCCAGGTTGGGCTGGCGTTATTGCTACGCATACAGGTCCTTATATGAATGTGCCAGCAACGGGCAACACCATAAAATTCAATGGTTTAGATTGGTGGAAACGGGAGGGCGAACAGTACATTGAAAATTGGGTTTTCGTGGATATGATTCATTTGTTTAGGCAGTTTGGAGTGGATTTGATGGAGCGGATGAAATTGGTTTATACACCGCTAATCTAACCCTGCAATAGCATCAATAGATGCGCCGCCGACCAACTAAAATGCTGCGACTCCAATCCTTCTCCCGTCAAAGGATGATAATTTTCTCGAATAGGTAGATCATCATTTTTCAAACCCTCTAAACGGTCAAAAAGATGATGCGAAAATTGAGTAGCTTCTTTTTCATAGCCATAATTTCTTAACCCTTGTATAGCAAAATAGGCTTGGTCTAACCAAACTGGTCCTCGCCAATAGCCATTTTGGGGTTTGAATTTTGGATGGTCGGCTGCAAGTGTAGGGAAAGGAATATAAGTCGAAAATTTGGTCGTGTCCATCATAATGGTACGCATTCTAGACGCTTGTTCGGGAGTGGCTAATTTTGTCCAAAGCGGAATCCAACCTTCTGCGCCATAGACTTTAAGTTTTTTCTGGGATTTTACTTCAATATCATAATACCAGCCACTTTCTTTATCATAAAATAGATTGCGAATTGTGGCTTTTAATTGGTCTGCCTCACTTTGATAGGTTGCTGCTTTTTTTGGAAAACCCAATGCCAAAGCTATCTTTGATAAGTACGTTTTTTCTGCAAAAAGATAAGCATTCAAATCAACACTCTCTCGATTCATAGAACCTCCTTTTAAGTTATTGGGAATGATTTTCGCGGCATCAAATCGGACGGCATTATCCATCCCACTTTCCCATTTGGCAGCAATCAACGAACCATCGGTAGAACCATATTCGCATAAACCATTTTGGTCAATATCTCGATATTTATACCACCATGCATGGTATTTTTCGATTTTAGGAAACAGTTCTTGCAAAAAATCTTGGTCTTTAGACAATTGAAAAACTTCCCATACAGACCAAGCAGATAAAGGCGGTTTGGTATCTCGCCAATTGTGATTTTCGATAATGGTATCTCGATAAACACAATCGGCAATCATGCCTAGGTCATCTTGAAAATCGTACATCGCTCGGATTTGATTTTGTGCCAACTCCGTATCAAATTGTGCAATAGCTATCGCATGTTTCCAACTATCCCATGACCAAAATCCATTAAACCATTCATAATTATAACTAGGAAACAGCCCATCATGCTTTAAAAAACCCGCTGCACTTCGCCAATTTCCATGCAAGGTTTGTAAACATTTTATCCCGATTTTTTGATGTGCGATGGTATTAAAGGGGGCTTTAAAATTAGCAATACTATTGTCTAAATGTTGATTCCAACGGGATGTATTGGCTGAAAAAACTTCGCTAGGCTCTTGTAAAATCGTTCTTACTACTGTATTTTCAGTTGCCAGTTCTTTTTCAGAAAAACAGAATGTTTGCGACAAATAAGTGGTCCAAGTGGATTGGGGAGAGAGGGCTTTTGAACTTATTTGAATAGTATAATTTTGGGCATCTTGAGTTACCTCTATTTCCTTATTACCAGATGCAGCAATCCAGCCAATATTATCATTTTTACCAAAATTTATGCTTACGCCATCCGCTTCTTTTACAAATTGAACCTCTTCCAAAAAGCTATTCCCCTGCCATTTTACCGATAGATTTTGCGCTTCCTTCTCAGATAAATTATCAATACTTACTTTTATCAAGGCTGTTCGATTACTAACAAAAATTAATTCGCTATGAATTAAGAGCGCAGGATTTTTTGTTTTAAAACTTTGTTTTAGCTGATTGGGGTAGCTATTGTTTTCGATGACTTCAGCAGTTGCAATATCTATAAGCTGTCCATTTTGATTGTTAATAATTTCCATTTTAGACAAAGCCTTACTCAGCCATATCCCATTATCTTGCGTCATGATAAAAGGGCCAATAAAACTGCCATTCCAAGACTTTTCATTGGGTAAGGCATATCCATGCCATGCGCCTAAATCAGAAAACGCATAGACCGACCTATCGGTGGTGGAATCAGGTATGCCTTTGTAGTTTAGGATGTTTGGGAAATTTTCTACGGTTAGTTTTTTGTTGGTGTTTGGATTGGGTTCGGATGATTGGCAATTCGCTAAAAAAAGTCCGAGTAATAAGAAGAAGCAGATTTTGAGCGGGCTGGTATATTGTTGGTTTTGCATTTCTTGATGAATTATTGGATTTCAACTAGCTTGGCATATTCCCTAATTCCTTTTGCTGCCTTCTTGCTATCAATTGCACCACCAAAAGGACAATATGCTGGATTGTAAAAGGTGACACCCTTGTAGGATATGGAGAAGTCTTGATGTGTTTCATTTACAATAGTCCGTGCAGTTTTAAGGATACAAAACCTTAAAACAAGTTAGACAATTTTAAAAAAGACGGATAATTGAAGTTGATTTTATTCGGTTATCCCGTTTTTTTATAAGTAACCTGTCCTAGATTGATAATTTTTTCTACTAGGGGGTGTTGAATATCCAAAAATTCACCCAATTCAGCTTCTGAGTTAAGTTGGTTGAAAAGTAATCGCACCAACCGGGTGTTATATTCCTTGCGAATAAAGGAGTTCATTGACCTGTTGTTTTGTCCATTCAATTTCATTTCTAAGTGGTATAAATTAATGGCTGCTAGGCTCATATTGAAATGAAAATCTAGCTTTTGCTCGTCTCTAGCTTGGCAATGTGTTAAACCTGTAAACTGCTTGGCATCTCTAAATAAAAATTCTATTTGAAATCGTAAACAATAGAATTCAACAATTTCTAAAGCTGATTGATAAACGTTTGTGGAAGCGAGTAATACGGTCTTATTTTTCTTAGTATTCCATAAAACGACTACTTTGAGATAGACTTTAAACTGCACAGAATACAATTCTTGGGTATAAATCTGAATATGTTTTTGATTTGGATGTGGCCCTACCTCTATCCATTTGGTCAAATCTAGGTCTTTCCAATTTACTTTCTCTCCATATTTTTTATTACCATGATTCTTTTTAGTAGGATCTAATTGATATTTCATGTTGGCATCTGGGCGTAGTTTAGTAATTAAATGCTTATTAATTGCTAACATCGTATTAAACATTTTTACTTTTGCATAATATCCATCTGCTACAAAATAAACAACATTCTCTAGTAAATGTAAGCAATCTAAGATTTGTTCGATATAGAAATTAATGCGAGTATAGTTTCCTGCCTGACCTTCTTTACCAGATAGACCAGCAGGAGTTTGTGTTACATCCAGTGTCCATGCCGTACGAGTGGCTACTTCTATAAGTGCCAGTGTGCTAATTTCTAAACCTCTTTTAGTAGCATTGGCACAACCTGACCAGAACCTATCTATTCCAAATGTTTTTTTGCCTGCTTTACTGATAAAACTAGCATCAATAGCTACAATTACCTGACTTTTAGTGCATTCTAAGGCTAGCTGAATCATCGTGTAATTGAAATCCAACCAATTAAAACATTTGGAATAATGCCGACGAAAGGTCACTTCATTATAGGTGCTATAGCGTGCCAAATTACAGAAATTAAATCTTCCTCTCATGGAAGGCAACAGGGTAAACAATTCTTCTAAAAAAGTGCGCTGAGATTTGTTTGCTATACTAATTTTTGCGAATATGAGCCCAAGTACTCCAATAGTGCTTAACATAGGTCGTAGATTTTTTGTGTGGTAACTAAAAATCTTACGACCTTTTTTATTTTCTGTTAGGCTTTTGCTATTTTTTTTTAAAAATTGCACGGACTATTGATAAGTAAAAGATTATTAGTTGAATCAGAAACATTCAATGCTATGCGAACAAAAAAAGCCTTGGAAAGTATTGAATATCTAACGACCAAACAACTCTATATACTTGGTTATTTACATATTATTGAAATTGTAGATAAAAGCAAAAATAATAGTACAATATACAATATGAATTTCAATAAATACATACAATATTTACATAACATGTTTCTTTTTTGTTCTGTTGACGTAAACTTGCAAGACGTAGAGTACTTAGAAGACTTAAACCTTATAAAGATACTATTAAATAGAGAAGTATTTTTAGTAACTAAAATATTTCCTATATACCACGATAAAAAAGCTGAAATAAATAATTTTTTTAAAGCAGGACTTGGTCATAAGATTAGTACCGACTGGGAAGTGAATGGATTAAAATATGCAAATTTGACTAGAACAGGAGCGTACATTGGAAAAACACTTGGCGAGGTTTGGACAAAACTCGCTAAGCCTTTATGATAATGGTATTTACATTTTGTGATAGACAAGTTATAAGGTAGCGTATGTCTATAGATACGGATAACTAATACACTACCAGCTACAAGCGCAAACTATCTAGCTACAAAAAATAGGGCAAGTCTTTTGGACCTACCCTAACTATAATGTTAGCGGAGAAAAATTAGAATATCAATATTACTACGGTATATTCTCTGCTCGATACAACACATCAAACATCCCCTGCCCTACTTCCGCTTCCCGCGCCTGTATCACCCCATCCTGCAATCGGTAAATTTTGTTCCTACCCACTCGCCCGTTGCAAGTCCTATTACGCTCAGAGACGTAGAACTTACTATATCCATTCCTGTCCACTGCCTCACTAATAAAGTTCACATAAGCAGCTCTACCATTTTCTCGAACAAGTAGAATGTCGCCTCTCAAAGGTTCATAATTCGTTCTATCCAAATCCAGCTTTTGATAATTCCCTCTGATACCTCTGAAAGTAAACACCGATTTCATAAACTCCCAACCCGCAGAAGGATAATAGGCGGTTATCGTATCCTGTAACCCATCCACCAGAATTTCCATATTTAAGCCAGATACACACCTAATGGATTTGCGTCTGAAATCCCCATCAATGTAGACTCTAAATTTTAAAAGTACATTCTTGTAAAAACGCCGGCTATTGGTGACACTCACCTCTATAGCCGTATCAGTCCAAGATAAGACCGTTGCCGTTTGTCGGTCTTTCAATATATATGCTTCTACCCAGCTATTGCTTCTATCACCAAAACCATTTCCCTCAATGGTAAAAGTAACGGGCTGGTCTATTGGGAATTTTACATAACCCTCGTATCGAGCATAGCAGTTCTCCGCATCGAGCGTCAGGTAATTATTTGCTGCAGTGGTAACACTAGTAATCCTGTGCTTTGCACTCCTACTCTCTGCTTCTATTAATTCCGCATCTAAGTTGTTAGAATCATCTAGCTCCTGATATACCAATCCCTCGATATCCGTTTCTGTCACCATATCCGCTTGTTCGCAAGCAGTAAAACAAATCAGTAATAAAAAGAGTCCATAGAAAAGATTTTTCATTGTAATTGATTGTATGATTAATAAAATAAGTTGCTTATTGCTATAGCGTCCTATCTGTAATTCTTCGTTTTAACAACTAATGCCCCTTATTCTCCCGTACCCATATCCGAAACCGCCCTACCCTATCGCCCTCTTCCCAGCATTCCCAAAATCCGTCTAGCGAATCAAACACTAGAAATTGCAAACGTTCGTTAGCTACGTCTATGGCATAAGGCACCAGGCGCAAGTCTTCGCAGTCCTCCCCTACCACATACATATCCGCTAGTTTCGATTCTACAAATACATACTTACAGGAAAGAAAAGAAATAGAACGCCCTTCTTGTACAATCGGTCCTAAACCCAGTCCTGACGTATCCGACAGATTAAGGCTCTGGACGATGTAGGGGTCTTGGTCATCGTCATATTCTTGATACAAAGGATTGGGTAGCAGCTGACCTGTTAATAACATGGGTTCTGCTAAGGTCGGTTCTGGAATCGGTAAGGCTGTTTGACAGGCATAAAAACAAAATAGGTAGCAAAGAAACGCTACTGCTGGAAAGGACTTGTTAGTTCGCATAATAGAAGGTTGTTTAGTGGAGAACGAACCGAGCGGCATTAAAAAGGACGAGACTGACTTATCACCTGATGGTAGCCATTATTCCTTTTTAATGCTTATTGATTCATTCAAATAAACATACCTTTCTTTTATTTGACACGTCTCAAAAATAAGACTTTATATTGTAAAAAACTACATATTTTATAAGGAGTTAATTTTGTAGGAATTTCTTTAGGTTCTTAACCAAATTTTGAAAATAATTCCGAAATTAATCGGAATCGATATTTTAAAACGTCGATAATTTTGGTTGGCTTCTATTCCCTCCAATTGGAGGCTACAATTAAGTGAAAACGAAAGGCAATTTTTTTCATTTTCATTTTAATAGATTTAGAAACTAATTCATTCTTTTAAATGATTATTAGAAGTAATCGTTTTAATACCAAGTTTAGTTTCCAGTCGCTTCCTAGACCCACCTGCCTGTTCTCCTCCTTCTTTGGCTACTTTCTTATTTTCCTCATACCCCTGTGCATCGATCCTATCCGCTAATTGCCGAGTTATTTCCTCTCCCAATCCAAGAAACAATAATTCCATATTGCTCATATTGTCTCTTAGTCCATCCGTTCTGGCTAGACCTTTATATGCCTTATGTTCTCCTGTGGTCAAATCAAAAGTACCTCTATGAATTTCATCCGTTAGGCTTGCATAATCTTGACCTGCTACTCCCCTACCCTTCCAAGTATCCGTCAAATCATTTCGAATCATAATGGAACGGATACGCAATTTAATCCACTCCTTATCTCGACCCTGACTTTTATAACTATTGACCAAGCGGTCATAAATCAATTCGGGGGTCTCTTGTTCCTCCATCACCATTGCACCAGTAGCAGATAACCACCTTTTAAAAGGCTCTGCATTTGGGGAAGGTACGGATTGTATCAGCCTAAAAACACCCTCTCGGTTTAGACAATCTGATTTCCGCATTTTGCCATCTCCTGCCTTTAATTTCAACTGGTTAATATCTCTAACCAGTTCAGAACCTTCTTTATTGAGTTTTGATTTTAGTACTTTCCAATAATTTCTTGGGTCGGTAGAGTCTGTTAGAATAGCAATAATATCGACCACAGAGTACCAAGTCTCTTGCCACTTTTCGACTGTCCTGATTTCTTGATTATCAAAATTTATAATTTCCATAGTTGTTAGATTAGGTTAGTATTTTAGACTTTGGACCTGACTGTTTACCTACTTCTTCTGCTATCTCTTTATTTTGGTCAAAGCCATTTGTCAACAATTGATTTCCTTCTTTAATTATCCCTTGATTTTTTTCTTAAACGCCTGACTAGTCATCGTCTTAGCCAATAAGCGGTTCGCCCAAGCATCTGGCCGCTCTATTTGTAATTGCTTTTTCCTTTCTTGCAAGCGTTCCATAATAGTTGCATAGTGGTCGCCCTGCTCAAATATTTTTAATTTAATAAACCAATTTACCAAAGTGCCTGCTTTTGCAGCCCCCTCTGTTTGCTCTGTTTTGGTTTCAAAAATTCGCTCCACTTCTTCAAAATACCAGTCTTCGAATCCATTTGTTTCCGAACTCTTAATCTTGTTGATCATCTGTAAAGCAATATCTACCGTTACACTATAGGCTACTAAACGATCAAAAGCTTTCATCTGCGCATAACTCAATTGCTCAAATATTAACTCCCCCTCAATGGGAAGGACTTTTTTACTAGCAGTTGACTCTTTTTTATTCGTATCCCAAAACTCAAATTCAATAGCCACTACACTCCTACCCTTCTTTAAAGGTTTCCATTTTAATTTAATACTAGTTTCTTTATTGATCTCTTTAGCCAAAACTTCAATGACAAATTTGCGAAAATTCCGATAGTCTGGATATTTATCAATCACCCCTAAAAGGTCTTTTAATTCCCCCAATTCATAGCGCAATAAACTTTTATGTTTATGCTTGCCTGTTTTATCTCGATGCGCTCTAAAAATCAAAAACATCCGAATCGAAAAACTAGATCCCAATGGCAAAGTTTCTAAATAATTAATTTGAGTATATTCTTTCAAGTCTAATAAAAAAGGGACTAGCTTTTCGGCAAAAAGAAATTCTAGACAGGCTTCTCCCTCTTCATTTTCGACAGGGTCTATGGATTGAAACCAGTTACGGTGTCCTGTTAATTTACGTCCTTCATATTCTACATTAGAAGGGAATTCTATTCCTTTCTTAACCAAACGACTACTCATCTGTTGAATTTCCTCATAAAAAGAACCGCCTCGCTTCTTGGACATCACTTGCTTTAAATCCTTGATAGGCACCACCTGGGCATGCAATCGTTTTTGCTTAAGCGGGTTAATACGGGAAGCTAAGAATAATACAACTTTTTGTTCCTTTGCTGTTAACTTAAATTTACCGTGATAGATTAGAAAGTTATCAAGTCTAGCTATGGTGTTTTTTCTAGCTGGTTTCACTGGTTTAATTTTGATGTATATTTTCTTTTTTTTGCAAAGTACTAAATATGTGTTATTTTTAAAAACATTCTTTTACACAAATAGCCAATTAGTAAACATTTTTATTTTATAACTATTTGAGAACAGAGTCCCAGTTTACTGCTCATATAGACTTAATATACTATGCCCAATTTACTACCCATATAGACTTAAATACCAGTCCCAATTTACTACTCATATAGTTAATATCAGTCCCAATTTACTACACGTATGTCCCAATTTACTACTCATTGTCCCAATTTACTACTCATATAGTCCCAATTTACTACCCATATGCTCCTTACATTGTCCCAATTTACTACTCATATCCCTATATTCTTGTCCCAATTTACTACTCATATAGATAGTCCCAATTTACTACTCATATCAGTTGTAAAAGCAAGATAATCAATTATTTATAATCATCAAAATGCTCTAGCAAAAATGAGCTATAAAAGAAAGACTTAAAAGAAAAGACTTAAAAAGTCTTAAAACAGGACGATTGAAATCAATAATATTATGAAAAGACATTAGACTTATATTATACGAAGTATTTTGTTATCTCCCCCAGTTGCGCGCCACCCCCTCTTAACAATGAATCAATTTTACCTTCGTTTTTTGTAATCCCAGATTTACAGTATTTGCCTAAAGCTCACTTTCTGCCTTCTCCAAGGTAATATCCGTTTTCATGCTAGGCAACGAATTAACCTAGTTAGATGTATGGATGGCATCTCATTGTATGGTTTCCTTTTGAAAAGTACTTCTAGCCAATTCTTTTTATTGGCAAATAGATTCGCCCAAGGCTAGACCATTTTGGGTGGATGACTGTTGCCTTTATACAACAAGTCGTAAGGAGTGTGCATTAGCTGGAATGCCTTCTTTGTCTATTTTTTCAATAGTAGCAAGATAAGTGTGCTTGTTCAGTATTGATTGGCAGTACTTGTATGTGCTTTCTTTTTATGCGAAGCGGTTTAGGTATCTCCTAATACTAGTATCGAGATATAGACTTTAAGCAATGTTTATTTGATTCTGTAAAATCTCTCCTAACTCACACAAATTGCGTATAGGGTTTTATTTTAAGTAGCGATAAAAAACTATTTGGTCGTTTTTGAAATGGGCTTTTTTATAATGGGTTGAAAACCTATGAGAAAAAAGGTTAATTTAAAAACAAAAAAACCAAATATTTTTTTATCAATACTAAATATTTTTTTCACTTTAGCCATTGATTATTGACCTTCAGTAAAGCCTATTGATTTTAAATCTCCGGAAGCCGAGTTTCATTCACTAAATCGTCCTTTAGCAGATTAATGATATATTCATTCAAGGAACTATCATCTAATGCCACCTTCGCTTTAGCTATCCGATGTAGAATAATTGGAATTCGAACCGTTAGCTTCTTAATAGGTTCTTCATGTAAAGCACCCAATATTTTTTCTATCTTTTCTTTTCCCTTGCTTTTATCTGCTTCGGATTTTTCTTGTTCTTTAGCGACTTTTTTGATTCTTGTTGAGGTGCCCCTCAATCCTAACTTTCCACCTTTTGCCATTTTGAAATTGCTTTTACAAGTGTATAAATTTCTTTTCCTAGTTCCTTCATTTCTTCTTTTGCCTTTGCATTTTTGTATTCAATGACTCCTTGACCAGTTGCTACACATTCTCGATAAGCGACCCGATTCTTCATAGAATGCTTCAATGCTTGTATGTCATAGTCTTTTACTACGTCTTCTACTTCTTTTGTTAAGTTCAGTCTTTGGTCATGCAAGTTAAAAACAAAATACGAAGGAATGTCTTCTCCTTTTAAAGTACGAGCTTCATCATACCTATCCAAGAACTTTTCTGTTGCCCATAAGTCCGCAGGAGAAGCAATAAGTGGAATTAGTAACAAATCCGATAAGAGGATAATGGTACTAGCCATTTGAGATAAAGCGGGTACGCCATCAATAATAACTACATCGAAGCTTTCTTCTAACTTACCGATGTTTCGACGAATCTGTTTTGGGTCGGTCATGCCAACCACTGTTACATCAGGTAGGTCTTCTGGACGAAGACCAGACCATTGACTACAAGTTTGGTTTGTATCCGAATCTATGATAGCTACGGACAAACCTTTGTGTGCTAAATATACTGCAAGGTTCATACTTAATTGACTCTTGCCTACGCCTCCCTTTAGTGAAGTGATACCTACCTTCATTTTTTTATAATTTTAGTGAACGGTAAAAAAATACTTTTCTCCATAGTCCGTTCTTTGTGCCGTCATGCCGTCATGCCGTCGCATCATGACGGCTTGCCGACTTGCTGGCAAAGTTAAAATATTTTTTTATCTTTGCAACTAGTATTCTAAAATAATAAATGCCCTTAAAAAATGGCATTTAAAGCGTTTTTAAGTAGTTTTTAGCTGTTTTTTCAAGTCCTACTTAATAGGTAAGGACTCATTAGTAATGACGGCTTAAAAACAATTTATTAAAAAAAAAATGTCAAAATCTACTTTTAAGATTTCTTACTTCTGTGTCTTTTTGACGCAATGAGGTATCCAAAATAAAACAATTTAGCCTTATGGAAATTTTCAATTTTCAAAATAACAACATCCGAACGATTGAAAATGACGGAGAAAATTGGTATGTTTTATAATTTAATAGTAGATGTAATTGACGTGTTAACAGATTCTAAAAATGCTAGAGCTCATTAGAATACTTTAAAATTTGGGCTTGGCAAAGAATGGGTAAGTGAAACGCTTACAAATTGTAAGCAGTTCAAATTACTTGCTTCTAATAATAAAAGGCGGAAAAACACTCTTAAGCTCTGAAAATTAAAATGACCGTTTTTATCTTCTTGTGCAGCTAGACCTACTTTAGGAATACAGCCGTACATACAAAGTTGTACTCGTTGTGGGTATCAATTTGATAAGCTTATTTATTGTTCAAACCTTGAAAGTCTGCGCATTCCCAAAGTCCAAAATAATAGTTGTATTTATTGGGAATGTCTGCTACTTGCAGACAAAGTTTATATAGAAATTTGTACTCATTGTGGGTAATAATTTTTTTTATTAAAATATAAATTTGTACTCGTTGTGGGTATAAGCTGTTGATAAGCCTTACTTGTTTAAATGTAACTAACTTTTCTTCAAAAAGAAGTTCTCCTCATTACTTGGGATAGGGTGGGGGAATTCTGATTTTTTGAATAAAGGATTCGAAAAAAAACCCCTTCTAGCTAGTTGTGTTAAAAAATGAAGTTGTACCTGTTGTGGGTCTCGACTATTTTATTTTTTTGGTGAGGGAGTTACAACTATTTGAAAAAAAACCCTCCTAGTTATATTGAAAAATGAAGTTGTACCTGTTGTGGGTCTCGACTATTTTATTTTTTGGTGAGAGAGTTACAACTATTTGAAAAAAATCCTCTTAGCTAGTTATGTTGAAAAATGAAGTTGTACCTGTTGTGGGGCTCGGCTATTTTATTTTTTTACAAGAAGAAATACCTCTAATATTTATTTTCTAATGCTATAAAAAAGTGTAATGGCTTTTTAAAATAAAAAAATTTTTTTTTAAAATACTTTCCTACTTAAGTATTTTAATACTTATTCTTTATTACTTAGTATTTAGGCCGACTTAAAGCAATTTTTCACTTCCTGTTAGAACCCCTGTATTTACTGGGTGTTTCAAAGAAGTTGTACCTGTTGTGGGCAAGCTCAAGTTGTACCTGTTGTGGGGTGTTTATTGCTTTAAGTTGTACCTGTTGTGGGGTGTTTATTGCTTTAAGTTGTACTTGTTGTGGGTTTAAGTTGTACTTGTTGTGGGTTCAGTTCTTAAGTTGTACCTATTGTGGGTTGTACTTTTAAGAAAAAAAGTACAACTTTTGATTATCTTTGTTTGAGTTAAGAGATTATTGAAGGCTCTTTTACAGCTAACTATACATATTCAACACCTCATGAAATGTAAACTTACAGAAGAAAGAAGAATTGTTAAAATAGAAAATAATTTTATTTTTCAACAAAACTATAAGATGCCTGCTCTAGAACAAAAGGTAATGCTTTGCTTGATTTCCAGCGTTGACACAAAAGCAGAAAAATTTTATGAAAAGCTAATTCCTGTAACAGATATACAAGCGATGCTGACGACAGGTAGTACGGTGAAATGGGGGAGTTTTTATGAACGTTTGGAAAACTTAACAAAGCGACTTTTTGATAGTGGGGTAGTGTTGGAGTCTGAATTAATCAAAGAGGTAAAAAGGAGAAGAAGTTTCTTTGAAATAATTGAACCTGCAAAAGATAAAGGAGGTGCACTTTGTATAAGATTTGTTTTTTCTCGTTGGATGGAACCTCATTTATTGAATTTGAAAAAATACGTTCAATTTCAGTTAAGTGAGGTTGTACCGATGAAGAGTGGTCATTCTATCCGTATTTATATGATGCTACGAGCTTATCGAGAATCCAAACGAGCTTTTGAAAAAGTAAGCCGTAAATCCTACCAAATAGATGAATTACAAAAGAAGTTATTATTGCACGATAAATATACAGGCAAATATGGTCCAACGAACTTTCAGAAAAAAGTCGTAGACAGAGCAGTAGAAGAAATCAATACTTGTAGCCCAACTATATTTGTTACCTATGATAAACTTAAAACAGGTCGAAAATTTACAGGTTTTGAATTCGCTATTTTTGATGTACCTAGAAAGGATAATGTCTCCGAACATGATATAGGCAAACTTACTCGGGCAGAATTAAAAGCCTATGAAGGTTTAGTTGCGTTTGGCGTATTTCCAGGTATTGTTTATCATCGTTTACTACCTGAAATTAAAAGTGGTTTATCAGATGGATTTGAAGATGTTTTTGTAAACCTTCTAATACAATACATTAAAGACAAAGCAAAAATAAAGACCCCAGGTACCTTAGTTAAATGGCTACTGAACCCAAGTGCTAAAGGCAAAGAGCAAACTTATCTTATAAAAATAGGGGAACAGGTACGGGCTCATGCTAAAAAATTGGAAAAAGAAAAACCAGAAAATTTTTACAACCGAATGGAAGCTAAAGGAATGACGAATAGCGAATTTGAAGCAGTAAAGAAAAATAAGCGAAACGAAGAAAATAAAGTGAGCCAAACTGTTTTACCTGTAGACTAGAGAAAACCACCGTAAAAAAACAAGATGAAAAAGAAACTAGATGTGGATGGTTTAGCCATCGCCATTGACAAAAATGGCTACATTAGTTTAACAGATCTAGCGAAAAAGAACAGCGAACAAGAGCCAAGATTTTTAATTCAAAATTGGTTGAGAAATGCCAATACGCTGGAATTTTTGGACCAATGGGAACAGATACACAACGAACATTTTAAACGTGGTCAAATGACTACGTTTAGATTTTCTGCCACTTCTAACCGAAGCAAGATAACGGCCAAAAAATACATTGAACAAACGGGGGCGATGGGAATTATTTCAACTCCAGGGCGTTACGGGGGAACATACTCGCATACAGATATAGCACTCAATTTTTGTTACTGGTTAAGCCCCTCCTTTCAAGTGTTCCTAATCAAAGAATTTCAAAGATTAAAAGCCGCAGAACAACTCCGACTAGGTGATCCCTATAACATCAAAAGACATTTAACAAGTGGAAATTACTCGCTCTTGGTTTCTGCTATTCTCAGCCAAACAGACGAACGACTCTTAACCCACCCGCAACCTTACAAAAGTCGCTTACCTTTTGCTGCGGAATCGGACATGCTCAATAAAATTGTCTTTGGCAATACGGCGAAGGAATGGCGACTACAAAACACGGATAAACCAGCCGATAGAAACCAACGAGACTATGCCAATGTATTAGATTTGACAGTGTTGAATAATCTGGAATTCTTAGACTCGATGTTAATTCGTTGGGATGTGGAAAAGGAAGAACGACAAAGTATTTTGCAAGAAACTTATAATATTATTCACCCGATTTTAAAGCGGTCAAAGACTTTGAAAAGATTGCAGGAATTGGCGGATAATAATAAGTAAGTGCTCAATGATTCAAAAAACTGTCCTTTCCACCTTTATACCTTTTTAGTGTGCCTTTTGAATATGCCTAACACCTTTAATCTATCATTATAAAATTAGCGACTCTCACCACAAGAGCACCTTCCTAAAAGCCTCCAAATGTCAACTACTTCTGGTTTTTGGATAAAAGTAGTTGATAGTTTCTAATTTCAAAATCAATCTCAAATTCAAACCGTAATGTTGACCCAAACGCTTGGTTACGTCACGGTTTGATTTTGAAATTAAAACTGTCAACCGATTAGATAAACTTGTCAGATTTTGACAAATTTATCCAAAATATAAAAGTAGTTGATAGTTTCTAATTTCAAAATCAATCTCAAATTCAAACCGTGACGTTGCCCAAACGTCTGGTTACGTAACGGTTTGAATTTGAATTTGAGATTGATTTTGAAGTTAAAACTGTCAACTGATTAGATAAACTTGTCAAATTTTTCAAAAAAAAATAACTTAAGGTGGTTACGTTTCCTTCCTTCCAGTACTTACTAGTATAAATAAAAATTAGTCACTTCAAAAATCATACATCATGAAAAATTCAATCTTTAGTATTCTTTCTTTATCCATAAACAAAACTACTGCTACTTTCAGATTATTCACCTTATTATTTTTAACTAGCTTCTTAGTATTGACCTCTTGTGAGAAAAGTGCCATAGAAGATTTGACCCCTGAATCCGAAACTATTACAGAACGTATTGGTGATGTGGCGACATCTGGTTTAAACGAAACAGACGAAGCCTATAGTTACCCTGAATTGACCCCAGAATTAATAGCAAAAGCAAATGCAGATATACAACAATTGATACAAGAAGGAACTGCCCCATCTATTGAAGCTATGCCTTTTTCAGCAGAAGGAAAAGCTATGAGTGCGCAGTCAAGATCAAGTGATTCTTTCTATTATACGATTGCTTCTAAATTAGCAGGTCATCATGTAGATGTTCGAGGAGGTAGCTTGGCTAATAATACAGAAATTTGGCAATATACCCCTAATAAAACGGCTGCACAGATTTGGTCATTTTTCAAGAATGATGATGGGTATTACTATATCAAATCTAAAGGATCCCAAAAATATTTGACGGTAAAAGGAGGAAGCAATAATGCAAAAGCACCCGTAGTACAACATGCCTATACGTCTAGTTTAGCGCATTCCCAACAATGGAGATTAGTACACAGTAATTCGACTGGTTATGTCTACTTTATCAATCGAAAAAGCGGAATGGCTTTGGATGTAAAGTACGGAAGTACTAATAATAAAGCTATCTTATGGCAGTATCCTTTTAATGGTACCAGTGCACAAAAGTTTAAGTATACTGAAACGACTTATGAAAAACCTAGGTATTCAAAAACTTATGGTGGAAATGGCGGAGGTGCTTTCTCTTTATTACCTCCTGGCGGATTGATTAAAGCTAAAAAAATATCAGCACTTTACATTCGTCACGGAAAATACGTGGATGCGATTCAAGTAGAATGGGAAATGGTGGATGGCTCTAGAATATGGAGTAGCAGAGCTGGTGGAGCAGGAGGTAGAGGTACTCGGATTACCTTAAAGGATAATGAATACTTAACAAAAATTACAGGACGTTCTGGCGTTTTTGTAGACCAACTGACTTTCCATACTAGCAGCGGCAGAAAATTTGGCCCACACGGAGGAACAGGAGGGAGAGCCTTTACGATTGGCAGCAGCGGTGGAATTAAGGGCATTTACGGTAGAAAAGGAGATCTTTTAGATAAAATTGGTATGATTAATTAATCGGTAGTGGTACAAATGTAAGGCTAAATATAGGGAATAACTTGAAGTTATCCCCTACATTTAGCCTTACATTTATAGCACTGCCAAAGGAACAATGGAAAAATAACATCGCTTTAGGATTCTTAATGACGGGACTATTTATGGCTTATGGCTTCTTACTGATTTACCTACGATTTTTATCTATAAATCCTGTTCCAATTTATCAGGTATTGGATAATAAAACTTAAGGGTATCCTCATCAAAAGGTTGGAGGATAGCTCTTCCTTTGACAAAGTATTCAACCCGATTTTTACCCGGATAGCGAAAGTCTCTGCTCAATTCCTCTCCTTCTTCATCTATCTGTACTCTTTTAGCAGCTTCCATTAAACTAATATCCTCTTGCTCCTGTAATGCGAACATTTTATCAAATAAACCTGCTAAGTAATAAGCCTTATGAAAAATAGCATAAGCATCCTCATTAAAACTTCCATTTTGCAAATATTTGTACGCATATCTTACACAAACAAGATTATACTCTTCCCCTTTTACCATATAGCTATAGTCATCTTCAATCAGTAAGGAATTAGTGATTTCCTCCGGTGGAACAACGATGCCTGCTAATTTTTTCTTTCGTTGCCCGTAATGAAAACTTTGGTATTTTTTTATTTCTTCTTCCGGAATATAGCGCGTATCTATACAATGTTTTCGAGAAAACACTTGATAGGCGATGGTGTCTGCGGCATCGCCAAAACTTCTTTTGATTATTTTTTCTGCCAGTTCTAGGTTGCGTGCTTCTATGCCTGAGCTAAAGAAAAATAGCTTTCCTCCTTTTGCGTGTAACCATCTGAATAACGCATAATAGCCTGGAAAAATATAATGGGGATAGTCGAGTGCCGTCAGGCAATGTTTTTCAAAATAGGCTTGACCCAATTTTTCGATTACTTTTTTTTCTACCTTTTCTTTTTCATAATCCACAGCAATTGCCATTGCACCATCTATATCAAATACAAAATTACCGAGCATAATATAGGGGTTTAGTTGATTAAATTATTTGTTTTCAATTAATATTATAGGGAGTAAAGATAAGACTAAGGAAGAACAGATAAGATGATTTATATCATCTGATGCAATGATAGTCCTTAGAATATGATGGCAACAACCCGTTTGCAAAGTTTTTTGAATCGTTTTTTTAATTCAAGCGCAAGTTCAAACTCAAACTCAAAAACGAGACGTTGACAGCGTTTCGTGGTCAACGTCTCGTTTTTGAGTTTGAATTTGAACTTGCGCTTGAATTTAAAAAAAGTCAACTGTCAACCGAGCTCATAGGTAGCCCCTTTTCCCAAGACCAATCATTAAACTCTCCAACTACCCGAACTTGCCTTCTCTTTTTATCTGCTTGCTGAGGTAAATGAAATTACAACGGTTATAGTCAGCCCGGTAGGAATCGAACCTACAGCCCTCGGTTTAAAAGACCGATGCTCTAACCAATTGAGCTACGAGCCGAAAGAGAAAATTAATAATGAAGGAATTAATAATGAATAATTCATTAGACGCTACCTAACGTGTAAAAACGTGCTGCTGGTAATTCTTCATTCTTTCATTATTAATTCAAAAAGTACTGCCGACGGGGCTCGAACCCGCAATCTCTGCTGTGAAAGAGCAGTGACTTAACCAATTTGTCCACGGCAGCATAGAGGACATACAATGCTGACCCAATAGGAGTCGAACCTATAACCTGATGTTTAACAAACACCTGCTCTGCCTTTGAGCTATGGATCAGTTTAGAGAACCAATAACACTTTTAGTTGCGGAAGCGGGACTCGAACCCGCGAGGCTTGCGCAGAGGGTTATGAGCCCTCCCTGATACCAACTTCAGACACTCCGCAATTTTTGAGAATGAAGAATGAAGAATTAATAATGAAGGAATTAATAATTCATTAGACGTTATTAAACGTTGTTTGCAAAATTCTTCATTCTTTAATTCTTCATTTTTCATTCCTTTAGTAGCGTTGGAGAGATTCGAACTCCCGATCTTCTCCGTGTAAAAGAGACGCGTTAAACCACTACGCTACAACGCTGATTGAATGAAGAATTAAGAATGAAGGAATTAATAATTCATTGGACGTTATTAAACGTTAAGTAACGTCTAATAAATTCTTCATTCTTAATTACTTAATTCTTCATTAATTCAAGTTCTGAAGGTTGGGTTCGAACCAACAATCTTCCGTGTATCAGACGGAGGCGTTCACCAATTACGCTACCTCAGAATTTTAATAAAGAAAACAAATAGACTTGAGAACAACGTTTAACAACATCTAGTGAATTCTTCATTCTTAATTTCTTAATTCTTCATTACTCTGTGGAAACCAGAGGGCTCGAACCTCTCTCTTCGGTGCTTCAAACCGACGCTAAACCATCTCAGCTAGATTTTCAATTTCGGAAGGTAAAACCTTCCAGATAGTCGGCACAAGGCAGTAGCCTTTGCGCCAGCAGTACTATTTGAATAAAG
>ENA-ORXT01002999-ORXT01002999.1-marine-metagenome-genome-assembly--contig:-NODE-2999-length-19281-cov-5.506717_pt1 | contig 19281 bp, 19 predicted proteins | sample MGYA00237868_ERZ511482 | MGnify/ENA metagenome assembly ERZ511482
AGGGCGAGCAGGTCGTTGTAGTCGTCCTTCTTCCACTTCGCGCCCTTGAACGCCCCGCCCAGATCCTTGAGCGTCTGCTTCACCGCCGACCCGCTGTTGCTGATCATGAACGCGCCGACCGCCGCGCCGCCGATCATGGTCATCTCGAAGGGCAGGGCGTGCAGGATCACGCCGAACTTGCCGCCCGCCGCGACGTATCCCCCGAAGACGGTGACGAAGACGACGATGATACCGAGGATGGGGAGCATGAAATGCGCTCTTTCTGATGGGGAAACCGGTGATACGGGTACTGGAAACGGGACGGGCTAGTTCTTGGGCGCGTTCTGGTTGCGCCGGGCGATCAGGACGCTGATGGCGAAGGCGCGGTCCGCATCCATGTTCGACAGGATCATGGCGGCGGCCTCCGGCTTGGCCCGGACCAGCAGTTCGGACGCGAAGTTGACATCCATCTCGTTGAACAGGACGCCCGCCTTCTTGGGCTTCATGGTCGAATACATGGTGACGAGGTGGTCGATATCGCGGGCCTGCGCGCCGTCGACGACGGTGACGGTCTTCGCGAGCGACGCCTTGGCCTTGTCGAGCGCGGCCATCATCTTCATGATGCGTTCGGTCACGACTTCCAGCTTCGCCTCGCGTTCGGTCAGGGCGGCATCGCGCTTGGCGAATTCCTCCTCCCGGGCCTTCAGGCGCGTGGCGAGGTGGCTCAGGCCGCAGGGATCGGCATCGGCCGTCTCGTCGAAAGGCGCGGGGGCGGCGGCCATCTCGACCGGCTTGCCCTCGAACGCCTTCGCCGCCACTTCCGCCACCATCTCGCCGCGCAGCAGGGCGGAGGCGAGGAAGCAGACCGCAATCGCGGGCAGGGCACAGGAGGCGCGGCGGCCCGGGGTGTTCTGCTTCGCCATCAGGAGACGTCCCGGCGGTTCTTGGACTGGTTCAGCCGCTTGACCCGGGCCAGACCGCTCTCGCGTTCGGGCGCGGGGGCAGGGGCAGGGGCGGGCGGGGCCGCCGATTCGGCCTTGCCGACGCTCTTTTCCAGCGTCACGGCGGCGCGTTGCAGGTCGCGGCGCAGGTTGTCGGCGTTCTTGACCAGATTGCCCAGGCGGTCCTGTTCCAGTTCGGCCAGGCTGCGCCCCTCGGCAATCGCGGCGCGCAGTTCGGTGACGGTCCTGTCCAGATTGGCCAGCTTGCCCGTCAGGTCGGCGGAGTGCTTCTGGAGGTTCGCGAGGCGGCGATTGACCGCCCAGCAGTAGAAGATCGCGGCGAGGGCGGCGGCGAGCAGCAGTCCGTCGGCTATCAGATCCATGGCGCTGTCCTCACAATACGACGAATTCAGAGATCAGCACGTCGGAGACGGCCCCGGGGGGCGTCTCCAGCATGACGCGGCGCAGGATGCGCGAGCGCAGCATGTCGGTGCGGGAGGGGTCGCGCAGGTCGTCCTGCTTCACGGCCCGCATGAAGCTGTGCAGGGTGTCGGTGATTCTCAGCTTGCGGGCCTCGACGGCGTCGTAGTTCGTCGTCGTCGTCTCGATCGCCAGCGAGATTCGCAGGCGGCCCGACCGACCGCCCCGCCCCAGATCAACCACGAGGGGATCGAGCCGCACATAGGCCGTCTCGACATCGGCGTGGATATCGGCGGTGTCTTCCCTGGCCGGGCCACCCCCGCCGAAGGGCAGGGTCACCATGCCGGAATAGGTCGCGAAGCCGCCGCCGCCGCCCAGGATGAGAGCACCCAGCACGCCGAACAGCATGGCCTTGCTTTTCTTCTTCGGTTCGGGGGATTCGTCGCTCACGGGTCACCGTCCATCGTTTTCTCGATAGGGGGGACACTGCGCTTAATGCGTAAATCTAAAATTAATAGGCGGGGAGGTATTCAATCACTCGGAAACCAAGGTTTGGTAAAGGGGCTGTTAGCAACTATGAACGGTTTGATGAACAACATCGGAAGTATGTCTGCTGCGAAGAAGATACTTCTCGTCGGGAGTGTTGTACTTACCTTCGTATTGACCCTGTTCGTCGCGCAGATGTCGAACCGCACGGATATGGCGCTCCTGTATGCGGGTCTGGAGGGGCGCGCGGCGGGCGATGTCATCGCCAAACTCGAACAGATGGGCATCCCCAGCGAGATTCGCGGCTCCGCCGTCTATGTCGACAGCAAGGATCGCGACCGGGTGCGGATGCAGCTCGCGGCCGGCGGCCTGCCCGCCAGCGGCCAGCAGGGATACGAATTGCTCGACAACCTGAGCGGGTTCGGCACCACGGCAGAGATGTTCGATGCGGCGTACTGGCGGGCGAAGGAGGGCGAGTTGGCCCGCACGCTGCTCGCCTCGCCCGATGTCTCGCAGGCCCGGGTGCATATCGGCACGCCCCGCCGCCGCAGCTTCTCGAACACCCGCCCCGTCCCCACCGCCTCCGTCACGCTGACGGGGACCGCCGGGCAGGTATCGCGCAGCACGGCGATGTCGGCGCGCTATCTCGTCTCCCTCGCGATTCCCGGTCTTGCCGCCGAACAGGTCGCGGTGATCGATTCGAATAACGGCGTATTGCTGCGCCCCGGCGACGACACGACCATCGGCGGCGGCTTCGCCGATTCGGAGCGGGCGCAGAAGATGAAGTCCGAAATCGGCACCATCCTCGCCGCCCGTGTCGGAGAGGGCCGGGCGCGGGTCAGCGTGAATATCGAGACGACCCGCGAGAGCGAGACGATATCCCGCCGGATCATCGACCCCGACAGCAAGGCGCTGCGCGAGAGCAAGACCTCCGAGATTGCCGAGACCGGCGAGAATTCGGGCGGGGCCACCACGGTCGCCAGCAACCTGCCCGATGGCGATGCAGCGGGGAACGAGCGGTCCTCGACCCGCGACGAGAATCGCAAGACCGATATCTTCGACTACACCGAAACCCGCGAGGAGGTGCTGCGCCCCGCCGGGACGATCAAGCGGATCAGCGTCGCCGTCCTGCTCGACGAGATCCGCACCGTGGCGGATGACGGCACCGTCACCTCCGAACCCCGCCCCCGGGCCGAGATGCAGAAGCTGGAAAACCTCGTGAAATCCTCGATCGGGTTCGACGACGAGCGCGGCGACCTCGTGACCGTCGAATCGATCTCCTTCGCCGATGTGCCGCAGGAGGGGACGCTGGCGGCGGCGGCCTCCGCGCCGTCCTTCGTCGAGACGAACATGATGCAGTTGATCCAGATCGGCGTGCTGGGTCTCGTTGCCCTCATCCTGGGGTTGTTCGTGGTCCGCCCCGTGCTGATGGCCGGGAACCAGGATCAGGCCGCGCGCCTCGACCCGCCGGATGCCGCGATGTCGGCCATCGACATCACCCCGAACGCCGCCGATGCGCAGCAGGCGCAGGCCGCCGCCGCTGCGGGTGGCGGAGCGGCGGCGGGAACGGCGGCCATCGCCGCCGGGCCGCCGAACGCGCTGGAACTGCTGCGCGAGGCGGTGGGCAGCAAGAACGACGAATCGGTCGCCGTCATTCGCGGATGGCTTGAGGACGGCACGTCGATGGAGCAGGCCCGATGATGCACGCTTCGGCCTTTCTGCGGGAATTCGTACCCGCACAGGACGGCACGGCGGCGGCCCTGCCCGCCCCCGACGAAATCCGCGTCAAGGATGCCTACGGGCAGGGTGTCGAGGACGGCCTCGCCCGGGCGCGCACGGAGATCGAGGGCGAAACCCTGCTCGCCATCAAGGAATTGAACCGCACGCTCGAAACCGTGCTGGAGGACCGCCGGCGCATCGCGGACGAGACGAGCGCGGAGGCGGGGGTCGTGCTCTCGACCGTGATCCGCACGCTCTGCCCCGCGCTGGCGGCGCTCGGTGTGGCGGAGCGGGCGCAGGGCCTGCTGGAGAACGCGCTGCGCGATGCCCCCCAGCCCCTGACCATCAGCGTGGCCCCCGCCGTCGCCACCCGGCTCGGCACGTTGCTGTCCGGGACGCCCGGCGCGGACTACGCGATCGAGCCGGTGGCGGACATGCCCGTCACCCGGGCCGAGATCGCCTGGCCCGAGGGCGGGGCGACGGTCGATGGCGACGCGATTGCCGCGCGCATCCTGAACATGGCCGCCGCGCTCGACCCCCATACCGAATCCGTGGAGGAGAATCCCCATGACTGACAAGACCGATGCCGCCCAGACACGCGATGCCCAGACCCGCGAGACCCTGACCGACGAGCCGCCGATTCTGGACGGCCGCGATTCGACCAACGAGAACCGCCACCGCCGCGCGATCTTCGACCTGCCCGTCGACGTGGTGATCGCGGTCGGGCGGGCGCGCCCCAGGATCAAGGATCTGCTGCACCTGCGCCGCGATTCGCTGTTGCCGCTGGACAGCAAGGTCGACGACCCGGTCGACGTGATGGTCGGCAAGCGCGTCATCGCCCGGGGCCAGCTTCAGGAGATCGAGGGCGAGGACGGCCAGCAACTGGGCGTGCGCCTGACCGAGATCGTCGATATCTCGGACCCGTTCTGAGCGATGGACCGGGGGCGAAGAAGATACGGCACAGCCCCGTGGCTGTGCCTCGGGATGCTGTTCGCGGTGATCGCGATGCCGGCGCAGGCGCAGGAACTGTCGCTGGATCTGGGTGACGGCAATGCCCTAAGCGGGCGGATCATCCAGTTGTTCCTGGTGATGACGGTGCTGAGTGTGGCCCCGGGCGTCGCCGTGATGGTCACGTGCTTTCCGTTCATGCTGACGGTGCTGTCCCTGCTGCGCCAGGCGCTGGGCCTGCAATCGGCCCCGCCGAACATGATGATCGTCAGTCTGGCGATGTTCCTGACGTATTTCGTGATGGAGCCGACCCTGACGGCGGCGTGGGAGAACGGCATCTCGCCCCTGCTGGACGGGGACATCACCGAGCGGCAGGCCTTCGAGCGGGCCACGACGCCGTTCCGCCTGTTCATGGAATCCCGGGTCGATCAGGGGGTGATCGACGAGCTGGGCGGGTCGCTGCCGGGGCGCGGCTATGATGCGAGCGCGGAAACGCCGCTGTCGCTGCTGGTGCCGTCCTTCATGCTGTCGGAAATCCAGCGCGGGTTCGAGATCGGGTTCATGGTCTTCCTGCCGTTTCTGGTCATCGACCTGGTGGTTGCCTCGATCCTGATGGGGATGGGCATGATGATGGTGCCGCCCGCCGTCGTCGCATTGCCGTTCAAACTGGCGTTCTTCGTCGTCGCGGACGGCTGGAGCCTTCTGGCGGGCGCATTGGTAAGGGGATATGCGGGATGAGTGCACAACTGGCGGTCAGCGCGCCCGATACCGGGATGGCGGGGAAGGGCGCGGGCGGCATCGCCGACCTGACCCCTCCCCAGAAGGCGGCGATCATCATCACCGCCCTGCCGCCCGAGGATGCGGGCAACCTGCTCCAGAAACTGGGGCAACCCCATATCCGCGCCTATATCGCGGCCACGCGGCAACTGCGCCACGTGCCGATGCAGATTCTGGAACGGGTGGTCATCGAGTTCCTCGAAAGCCTGGAAAGCAACGACATCACCATCGGCCCGGACACGGCCGAGAGCGTGCTGTCGCGCATCATGAGTCCGGAGGCCGTCTCGGCGATCATCGACGAGGCGAGCGGCGTGCAGCGGTCGGTGTGGGAGCGGGTGCAGGACGTGCCCGCCGACGCCATCGCGATCTATATCGAGCGCGAGCATCCCCGCGTCGCCTCGATCCTGATGAGCCGCCTCGCGCCCGAAAAGGCCGCCGCCGTGATCGACCTGCTGGATGCCGAGGCCGCCGAGCAGGTGGTCGGCATGCTCAAGAACCCCGCCGATGTCCGGCCCCAGGTGCTGCTGACGGTCGAGGACAGTATCCGCGCCGACCTGCTGGTGACCTCGTCCACCAAGGCGGATTCGCCCGATGTCTTCGTCGGGGCGGTGTTCGACAACCTGACCGAACAGTCCCGCGATCCGCTGATGAAGACCATGACGGAGAAGACCCCCGAATTCGCCAGCGCGGTCGCCAAGCGCATGTTCCTGTTCGACGATATCCCCGCGCGGATGGGCGAGCGGGACGTGCCGTCGCTGACCACCGTGGTGGATCAGGCCGTGCTGTCGAACGCCTTGGCCTATGCGGCATCGCGCGGCAGCGAGGCCCCCGAATTCATCCTGTCCTTCCTGCCCAAGCGCATGGCCGAACAGATTCGCGAGGCGATGGAGGAGATGGGCGCGCTCGACCGGAAGGAGGGCGAGGAAGCCGAAGCCGCCGTCATCAGGAGCATTCGCGGCCTCGCGAATTCCGGCGAGATCACGCTCAAGTCAAATTAACGGACCGATTAAATCCATAGACTTGATTTGTCGAAAATTTTAGCGATCATAGAGCCGTAGAAATCCATTCTGTATCTGCGTTAACAAGATCCTGATTGCAGGATATAGTCGTCTTTCGCGGAACTATATCCCGAACGGATGCGCGATATCTGCGAAATATCGTATTCGTGCTCGAAATATCCGGATGCGAGTATTCGGAATTTTTCGATTCAGCATCCGTTTCGGTATTCTCGAAATGATATCCGATTTCGTGACGGGGGTGAACCCTGTCCGACGCAGTAAGATTTTACCGTTAATAGTCGCGGCGATGAATTTTCGATACTATCCGGGGTCGACAGGGATGATCTTGTTCGGTTTCATTTGAAAATCTAAATCGGATATTTCGCATCGACCGACCGGAAACCGTTTTTATATCCGGCGCGCCGATCCGAATCTTGCGGGCTTCATCAATTCTTGACGTTCGCCGCGCATCCTGGGGGCCTGATAAATCATACAGTGTGCGAAATCATGGCCGATGCCAGCCAACGCCCGATCATCATCAAGCGCAAGGTCGTCAAGGGCGGCGGCCACCATGGTGGTGCGTGGAAGGTGGCGTATGCGGATTTCGTGACCGCGATGATGGCCTTCTTCCTGATGATGTGGCTGATCAACGCCACGACCGAGGAGCAGAAGGGCGGGATCGCCGACTATTTCAGCCCCGACATTCCCATGAGCGAGCGTTCCGCCGCCGGGGACGGGATGCTGACCGGCGAGTCGCTGACCACCGAAGGCGATTTCACGGACGAGGAGAGCGACGCCGATTTCACCCAGATGCAGGTCGCGCTGAACGAGCAGCTGAACGCCGGTGCCGAACCCGGCGACCTGACGCAGCACCTGTTCATCCACATGACCGATGACGGCCTGGTCATCGAGATCGTCGATATCGCGAACCGCAATCTCTTCGAATCCGGATCGGCGGTCCCCTCGCCCCTGCTGCGCAAGATCGTCCGGGTTCTCAGCCCCGTGATCGGCCAGGCCCGCAACCGGATCGGCATCAGCGGCCATACCGACTCGATCCGGTTCACGGCGGCCAGCGGCTACGACAACTGGGAACTGTCCAGCGACCGCGCGAACGTGATGCGCCGCCTGATGAAGGACGCGGGCGTGTCGCAGGACCGCTTCGTCGAGGTCAATGGCCGCGCCGATACCCACCCCCTTTCGACCGACCGCAATGCCCCGGAGAACCGGCGCGTTTCGGTGACGCTCTTTCATTCTTCCCGATATCCGCTCGCACCGGCGGATGACGGCACTCGACCGAACTGAGGAATATCGCCATGGGAATATCTTCGTCTCTCAACGCCGGTGTCATGGGTCTGAAAGCCAATGCCCAGAGCCTGTCCGGCATCAGTGACAATATCGCCAACTCGCAGACCTACGGCTACAAGCGCGCCGAGACCGATTTCACCGCGCTCGTGAACTACGGCAATTCCACCACCTCGTTCAATGCGGGCGGCGTGCGGGCGACGACGACGCATCAGGTCTCGCAGCAGGGGTCGCTGATCTCCACGCGCAACGCGACGGATATCTCGGTCAACGGGCGCGGCCTGATCCCCGTCACCACCGTGGCGGAGCGGGACGAGGCCTCCGGCACGCGGCCCTTCATGCTGACGACTTCGGCGTCCTTCAGCCCCGACGACGACGGATTCCTCAAGACCGCCGGCAGCCTGCAATTGCTGGGCTGGCCCACCGATGCCAATGGCGAGGTTGCCGCCGTCAGCCGCGAGAGCGCCGTCAATCTGGTGCCGGTCAGTGTCGAGGGCTTCGATTTCGCCCCGAACCCGACGACCGAGGCGGAACTGTCGGTCAATCTGCCCAGCGACACGCCTGCGGGCGACGACTTCACGATGACGCTCGAATATTTCGACGCCATCGGGAACAGCCACAACATGGTCATCGAGTACACCTCGGTCGATCCGGCCCTGCGGTCGTGGTCGATGAGCATGACCGATACGTCCAGCAATACGGTCGTCGGGCAGGCCGATCTGGTCTTTGCCGACGGCACCGGTGCCAACCAGGCGGGCAGCATCGACAGCATCACCGCAACGACCGGCGCGTACGATGCCGCGACGGGCATCTTCACGGTTCCGGGGGCGTCCAACCCGCTGGCGATCACGGTCGGTGCGCCGGGCAGCCTGAAGAACTTCACCGAATTCTCGACCGATTTCGCCCCGGTCAGCATCACCAAGAACGGCTCGACGCTCGGGTTTCTCGAAAGCGTCGAGATGGATAACAGCGGTGTGCTGGAGGCCGTCTACGATACCGGACAGCGCCGCCCGATCTACCGCATTCCGCTGGCCGAGGTGACGAACCCCGACGGCCTGCGCCCCGAAAGCGGACAGGCGTTCTCGATCTCGAACGAGAGCGGGCCGGTCTATCTGTGGAATGCCGGGGACGGACCCACGGGCACGCTGTCCGGCTACAGCCTCCAGGAAAGCACGACCGACATCACCGAGGAGCTGACCCAGCTGATCAAGACGCAGCGCGCCTATTCGTCGAACGCGAAGATCGTGCAGACCGTCGACGAGATGTTGCAGGAAACCACCAACCTCAAGCGATAACCGTCGCCGTTGCGCCCGGAAAGGGAGACGACTGAATGAGCATCACCAATGCGCTGTCGAATGCAGTTTCGGGAATGTCCGCCGCATCGCGGCGGGCAGACATAACGGCCCACAATATCGCCAATGCGACGACGGAGGGCTATGCCCGCCAGACCGTCGACACCATCCACAGCGTCGCGGGCGGGCGGGGCGACGGCGTGCGGGTCGCGCCGACGGCCCGCAGTGTCGACGGCCCCCTGACCGCCTCGCGCCGCGAGGCCGAGGGGCAGGCGAACGGCAGTCAGGCAGAAGCCGCCTCCGCGCGCACCGTCGCCGATACCTACAGCAATTCGGGCGCATTGTTCGACAGGATCGCGGCGCTGGAGAACAGCCTGCGCGGCGTGTCGGAGACGCCCGAATCCGTGGCCTTGCAGGAGCGGGTCGTGTCGAATGCGGGGCAGGTCGCCGATGCCTTCGCAGCCGTCTCGGATACCATCCAGAGCGAGCGTGCCACTGCGGACAAGGCCATCGGCACCGCCGTGGACGAGGTGAATGCCGCGCTTCAGGAAATAGAATCGCTGAACGGGGCCATCAGCGCCGGGTCCATCGGCGGCTTCAGCACGGCGGCGTACGAGCAGCAGCGCGATGCGCAGCTCGACATCGTGTCGGGGCACATGTCCATCCGCCTGATGTCGCGCGATAACGGGCAGGTGGCGGTGCTGACCGACAAGGGCGTGACGTTGCTCGACAATACCGCCCGCACGCTGGAATTCGAACGCTCGAACGTCGTGACCGCCGATATGGATCACCGCGCGGGCGTCGGCCCGCTTTCGGGTCTGAGCGTCGACGGGATCGAGATCGCGCCCGGATCGGGCAATCAGGCGAGCGATGGCGGCCTGATCGCGGGATTGTTCGAGGCGCGCGACGGCTCCCTCGTTGCTGCAAACACCGATATCGACACCCTTGCCGCCGAGATGATCGACCGGTTCGAGGCCGCCGGGATCGCCGGGGCGGACGGGCGCGGCCTGTTCACGGATGCGGGATCGGCCCTGTCCGCGCCCGCGCAACCCGGTCTGGCCGGGCGCATCGCCCTGAACGAGCGGGTGGATTCGGCGCAGGGCGGGGCGGCATGGCGCATCCGCGACGGGCTGGATGCCGCCATGCAGGGTTCCTCCGCCGATTCGAGCCGTGCGACCCTGATGCTGAACGCCATGACCGAGGCGCGCAGCCCCGGGGGATCGCTGTCCCGGTCCGCGTCGATGGCCGGTCTGGCGGGCGATATGGGCAGCCTGTTCGAGACGCGCGGGCAGTCGCTGGAGAATGCCGCCGCCGGCGACATGACCCGGTTCACCACGCTCGAAACGGCGGAATCGAACGTCATCGGCGTCGATCTGGATCAGGAACTACAGAACCTGATCCTGATCGAGCAGGCCTACGGGGCCAACGCCAAGGTGATCCAGGTCGCGGATCGCCTCGTGCAACGCCTTCTGGAGATCTGATCATGCTCAATGCCACCAATTCCCCGACCCTGCGCGCCCACACGCTGATCCAGCAGAACGTCACCTCGATCAAGGGGCGGCTTGAGACGGCGCGCAGCGAGGCCGTCACGGGCCAGATCGTCGATGTGGGCCGCGCGGTGAACGGCGATACGGCCAAGGTCAATCTCCTGTCCGAATCCATCGCCTACGCCAAGGACCGGACGACCGTTCTGGATTTCGAGGGCAGCCGCATGACCACGGCGCAGGCGGCGCTGGACGGGGTGCGCGGGCATGCGAGCGCGACGGTCAGCGCGCTGCTGGTCGCGACGGGCGCTGCGGATTCCACTGCGGCGCAGATCGCCGAGCAGACCGCCCGGGTCGGGCTGGAAGCCACGGTCAGCCAGCTGAACACGTCCTTCGGCGGGCGTCCGCTGTTCGGCGGCGATTCGGGCGATACGCCCCTCGGCGGAGCCGGACCGATGCTGGATGCCCTGCGCACCCTCGTCGCATCGGCCCCGGATACGGCGACCGCCCTGACCGATATCGAGACATGGTTCGACGATCCGGCGGGCGGCTTCGCGACGGCGTTCTTCCGGGGCGGCGACGGCGATGCGCCGACCGTCGAACTGGACAAGGGCGAGCGGGCCGCGACCTCGCTGAGGGCGGATGACCAGGCCCTGCGCGACGTGATGCGCGGCCTCGCGATCACGGCGCTGGCCACCGAAGAGACCGACGAGACGGCCCGCAGTGCGATGCAGGGCGCGGGGCAGGACATCCTCAACACCGCCGGGGGCGGCATCCTCGAATTGCAGGCAGGTCTGGGCGTGCAGGAGGAGCGCGTCGCCGGGGCCAGGGCGGACCACGAGGCCCAGTCCGCGACCCTCAGCATCGCCTATACCGGCCTGACCACCCGCGACCAGGCGGAGGCGGCGACCGAGATGCGCATGCTGGAATCGCAGCTCGAAGCGGCGTACCTGACCACCTCGCGCATGGCGAACCTGTCGCTCATCAACTACATGCGCTAGAGCGTTCATAATAAAACGTTTTCTGTCCGGCGCGATTGTTCGAGCCGGACGGCGGCAGTGCTTTCTCCGGGATCGCGCTCGTCGCGCCCACCGCCTTCGATCTCCTATCGCCTTCGACCCCCCCACCGTCTTCGAACCCACGGGATACTCCATGTTTCGCACGCTCGCCGCCCTCTTCGGTCTTCTCCTCCTCGCCCCGGCCTTCGCTGTCGGGGCCGGGGCGGAGACGAAGGTCCGCATCAAGGATATCGTGGAATTCGAGGGGGTGCGGGGCAACGATCTGGTCGGATACGGTCTGGTCGTCGGCCTGAACGGCACCGGCGACGGCCTGCGCAACTCGCCCTATACCGAGGAGGCGCTGGCCACCCTGCTGGAGCAGTTGGGCGTGAATGTCAGCGGTGAATCGTTCCGGCCCAAGAACGTGGCGGGGGTGATCGTCACCGGCGACCTGCCCGCCTTCGCGCGCACAGGCTCGCGGGTCGACGTGGTCGTCTCGGCCATCGGCGATGCCAAGAGCCTGATGGGCGGCACGCTGATCATGACGCCGATGAAGGCCGCCGACGGCCAGATCTACGCCGTCGCGCAGGGTCCGGTCCTCGCGGGCGGCTTCTCGGCCCAGGGCGATGCGGCGGAGATCACCCAAGGGGTGCCGACCAGCGCGACGATGCCGGGCGGGGCGCGGGTCGAACAGGAAATCGCGTTCGATTTCGGCGACATGGACCGCATCCGCCTCGCGCTGCGCGATCCGGATTTCACGACTGCAATGCGCATCGAACAGGCGATCAACCGGGCCACGGGCGGCAATACCGCCCGGATGATGGATTCCGGCACCGTCGATGTCAGCGTCAGCGCCGCCCGCGCCCGCTCCCCCGCCCATCTGATGGCGCGGATCGAGGGGATCGAGGTCGCCGCCTCCCGGCAGGCGCGCGTGGTCATCGACCAGCGCTCCGGCACCATCGTCCTGGGGGCCGATGTCAAGATTTCGAGCGTCGCCGTCTCGCAGGGCGGCCTGACCGTGCGGGTCGAGGAAGCGCCGCAGGCGACCATGCCCAACCCGTTCTCGAACGCGCCGCCCATCGTGCTGCCCCGGACGGGCATCGGCATCGACATGGGCGATGATCGCCGCCTTGCCCTGGTGGACGAGGCGGCCACGCTGGCCGATCTGGTGGATGGACTCAATGCGTTGGGCGTGGGGCCGCGCGGTATGATAGACATCCTGAAATCCATCAAGACGGCGGGTGCCCTGCACGCCGACCTGATCGTCCAGTAATTCGCGCCATACAACGGACTGTCGTCTATGAGTGATGCATCGGCATCCATCCTGCCCCGGAAAATCGGAAATCCGGGGCCGAACCGCGCCAAATCGGGATTCACCCCCGACATGCTGCGCGCGTTCTGCGACCTGGCGAGCGACTCGCTGGGCGAGTTGCTGGACGCGCGCGTGAAGGTCTCGCTCGACTCGGTGGGCCTCGAACCCATGGGCGACCTGATGCCGGGGGAGGGTGCGACGATCTGCGGCGCGGTCGTCGACCTGAACGGGATCGAGCGCGCCGCCACCTTCATGCCCGACGCGGCGGCGCAGTTCCACCTGATCGACATCATGCTCGGCGCGGATGCCTCGACCAGCGAGCCGGTCGTCGATGGCCCGCCCTCGCCGCTGGGCGACCGGTTCTGCCGGATCGCGACCGAGGCCGTGATGCACGCGCTCGTCGCCGCCTGTGATGCGGGGATCGGGCCGGGGGCCTGCGTCTATGCCGGGCGGATCGACATCGTGCACGACCGCGAGCTGCTGACGATCGCGCCGCCCAAAGCCGACGTGCTGGCCATCGACCTGACCGTGGGTTTCGGGAAATCCGATCGCGCGGGGCGCTTTTCGATGCATGTGCCGCTGAAGACGGTCGATACCATCTCGGGCGCGGCACCGGGCGGGTCGGCGCAACCGGCCTACGAGAGCGGGCCGTGGTTCGACCACATGAAATCCAGCGTCGCGATGATGGAACTGGACGCCGTGGCCCTGCTCAAGACCGAACGCATGACCCTCGCCGCCCTGTCGCGCCTCGATATCGGCGACGTGATCGCGCTGGACCGGGATTCGGTGACGGCGGTGACCATCGTGCTCGAAGACGGCGGCGACCTGATCGCCACCGGCGAACTGGGCACGACCTCGGGCAAGCGCGTCATCAGCCTCGACTCCGCCCCGAGCGAGGGATTCCTGGAGCCGGTGAGGAAGCTGCTCGACAACGAGTGATATCCAGCGGCCCGTTCACGATGTCCGTACCGGGGGGGTGAAGATGTAGCCCGATCCCCTGACCGTCTTGATGATGTGGCTTTTCTCGGCTTCCGGCGTGATCTTCCTGCGCAGTCGGGAAACCAGCCCGTCGATCGTGCGGCCGTAGCCCGCCCAGTTCTCGCCCCGCAGGTTGTCCAGCAGGTAGTCGCGGGACAGCACGCATTGCGGATTGTCCAGGAACAATCTGAGCAGATCGAATTCCGTGGTGGTCAGTTCGATCGCATGCCGGTCGGGTCCGAGCAGTTCCATGGACGGGACATTCAGGGAAAAATCCAGAAACTCGATCCTGCGCGCGGTCCGGGGGGGCGGCTCCTCCGTGTCCGGGGGGGGCGCCGGTCGGGTCGCGCCCGCCCGGCGCAGGATGGCGTTGATGCGGGCGATCAGTTCCCGGGGGCTGCAAGGCTTGCCGATGAAGTCGTCGGCCCCCAGTTCCAGCCCGACGATGCGGTCGATCTCGTCGTTCCGGCCCGACAGGAACAGGATGGGGATTTCGGAGGTCTTGCGCAGTTCCGTCGCGATCTCGATCCCCCGCCCGTCGGGCAGGCCCATGTCCAGCAGGATCACGGTCGGCGCATGCGCCCGGTACTGCCGCCAGAATTCCGCGAGGCTGCCGGCCTGGATCACGTCGAAAGCGGCGTCTTCCAGCGCCTCGGCCAGTTCCGCGCGCAGGGCCGCATCATCCTCGACGATCAAGATCCGATCCACCGGCAGTCCCCTTGCACACGATTTGCACATTGTTGCACAGAAGCGAAACACATTGAAATTCGAAAGATGTTAGCACTCACCGCATCCGGAAAGAAGCGGTGGATATCGTGATGGCTACGGTCCTGATCGTCGATGATGAACTGTTCGTGCTCGAAGAGATGGCCGAGGCCCTCGAAGACGAGGGCTATCGCGTCCTCTCGGCGGCGAACATGCGCGAGGCTCTCGATTTCCTCGCCGCGCAGGGTGCGGCGAATATCGACCTGCTCGTGACCGATCTCAAGATGCCCGGCGGCAGCGGGATCGACCTGTATCTTCGGGCGAAGGCGCTGCACGGGACGCTGCCCCCGGCGATCCTGCTGTCCGGACACGGTGCCGAGAGCAACCGGATCGAGGCGATGGCGGCCGGATTTTCCGAATGTCAGGCCAAGCCCATCGATATTGACAGTTTCCTGTGTGTCGTGGCGCGACTATGTGCAGGATGAGCCTCGGGAATGCACCCGTTGCACGAAACCCGGACATTACACCCCCGTATCTGCAAGTTCCCGACAAGCTTGTCATGAATAAAATTGATATAAATTGCCCGTACCGGCAGAACGCCGAAGAATACAGGGATATGAATATCATGACACGCATAGCGAACGAAGAAGACCGTCGATCCGACCAAGAAACCCTGTGCGCCCTCGTCATCGACGACGAAACGGAACTGTCCGAAGAAATAAGCGAGGCGCTGGAGGACAGCGGCATCCGGGCGATATCGACGAATTCCTTTTCGGAGGCGCTCTCGATCCTGGAAAGCGACCCGTCGATCAATATCGTCCTCTCCGATTATTTCCTCGAAGAGCACCGTGCCACCGGGATGCAGTTGATCGATTGCTGCCGGACGATGTTTCCCGACCGTTACTTTCGCTTCGGCCTGATGAGCGGCGACCGTTTCGTGCTGATGGAACACTGGCAGGACACGGAAGTGCTGAAACTGCACAAACCCCTGATCCCGCAGATCTTCACCGCCCAGATCAAGCTGCACCACGCCTCGTCCTACCAGTTCAAGCTGCGCGCCTGACGCGGCGGCGCTCCCCCCCTCCTATTTCTCCCCTCGCGAAAGGCCCCGACATGGACCCGAATGCCGATCCCCGCACCCCCGGCCGCCCCGGCCCGGCCCGCCGCCTGCTGGCGCTGGTGGCCGCCCTCGGGATCGGCGGCGGCGTGCTGGCCTATGCCGCATCGGGGGGCGGTGAGGGTTCGCCGCAGGCCGTCGCGGCCCGGACCACCGGGGATGTGCCGCTGGTCTTCGGCGTGGTGCCGCAGCAATCGGCCACCCGGCTCGCCGCGATGTGGGGACCGCTGGTGAAGCGGCTTTCCGCCGAACTGGGTCGCCCGGTGCGGTTCGCGACGACCAAGGACATCCCGACCTTCGAATCCTGCCTCGCCTCCGGCAGTTTCGATATCGCGTACATGAACCCCTATCACTACGTCGTGTTCTCGCAACGCTCGGGCTATCGCGCCGCCGTCAACCAGTCGGGCAAGAAGCTGCGCGGCCTGCTCGTCGTGCGCAGGGATTCGGCGGCGGATACGCTGGCGTCGCTGAAGGGGTCCGTCATCGCCTTTCCGTCCCCCGGCGCGTTCGGGGCCAGCGTGCTGCCCCGGGCCGAGATGACGCGGCTGGGCATCCCGTTCGAGCCGCGCTACGCCCGTTCGCACGATTCCGTCTATCGCGCGGTCGAGGCGGGTCTGGTCGCGGCCGGCGGGGGCGTGCGCCGCACCTTCGACGCCGCACCGCAGGAGCTGCGCGATGCGTTGAAGGTCATCTACACGACCGATGCCTACACCCCCCACGCCATCGCGGTGAAGGGCGATGCGGCGCTGATGGAGACGGTGCGCGCGGCCCTGCTCGACGCCGCCGAACGATCGCCGGAACTGGTCGGGAATCTCGGCATGAGCGGGTTGCGATCCGCCGGGGATGCGGATTACGACGATGTGCGCGCCCTGAACATCGATCCGCAGCAGGCCGGGCTGGACCAGATCGACGAGGTCGCATGTCCTTTCGACTGAAGACGATCCTGGGCATCGCCGCCATCGAGTTCACCGTGATGCTGGCGCTGATTCTGGTCAACCAGCTCAATTTCGGCGGAACCGCCAGCGGTCAGTTGTACGAGCGGGCCGAGGCGACGTCGCGCCTGTTCGCCGCCATGGTATCGGATGCGGTCATCTCGCTCGACCTGGCGACGATCGACGTGATGGTCGCCAATACGCTGAAGAACGACGAACTGATCTATCTGCAGATCGTCGATACCCGGAACACCACGCTCTCGGAGGGGGGCGATGCCCGGGCGCTGGCCCTGCCCTTCGTCGAGGACGCCGATTTCGACGCCGCCATGGCGGACCACCGCATCGATATCGCCGCCCCGATCCTGACCGGCGGCCACGTGTTCGGACAGGTCAGGCTGGGCATGGCGACGGCCAGCGTGGAGGAGGAGATCGCGCTGGCCGTGCGGTGGAACATCATCGGCGGCATCGTCGGCATGGCTCTCGTCGCGGTCTTCGGGTTCCTGCTCGGCTCCGTGCTGACGAGCCAGCTTTCCTCGCTGCGCGACGGGGCGCTGGGGTTGCAGGCGGGCGATCTGGACACGCGCATTCCCGTGCGCGGGCATGACGAACTGGCCCAGACCGCCCGGTGCTTCAACGACATGGCCGATTCGCTGGCCCGCGACCGGGCCGAACTGCTGCAACGGCAGGCCGTGCTGGTCGAACGGCGCGAGAGCACGGATCGGGTCGTCGAGTGCATGAACCGGATTTCGCGGAGCGAGAAACTCGTGCAGATCCCGCATCTGGAACGGCAGGACGAGATCGGCGACATGGCGCGCGCTTCCGCCGTCTTCCGCGAGACCATGCGCCTGAACGAGGAGGCGCGGCACGAACAGCAGCGCCTGCTGGAGGCCATCGACCGGGTCGACGAACAGGTCGCCATCTTCGACACCGACGGCCGGGTGCTGTTCGCGAACAAGTCCTTTCGCACGTTCAATGCGGCGACGCTCGACACGCTGCCCGACCGCTTCGCCTATGACGAATACCTGCGGGCGGGCGCGCGCAACGGCGATTACCCCGATGCGGCGGACCCCGATGCGGGTGACCGGGTTGCCGCGTATCGCAAGGCGAGCGGCCCGGGCGACGGCCCGGCGGAAGTCGCGCGCCGGGGCGGCTATCACCTGCTCGTGCGCGAGACGGAGATCGCGGGCCTCGGCTTCGTCGTCACGGCGGCGGATGTCACCGAACTGCGCGCCTCCGCCGCCCAGCTGATCCACGCCTCCAAACTCGCGACCCTGGGCGAGATGGCCGCCGGGCTGGCGCACGAGCTGAACCAGCCGCTCGGCGTGATCCGGATGGGTGCGGATAACTGCATGCGCCGGATAGCCAAGGGCACGGCGGACGATGCCTATCTGAACGCCAAGCTGACCCGCATCGCGGACCAGACCGCCCGCGCGGCCAGGATCATCGACCACATGCGGATATTCGGTCGCAAGGACAGCGGCGAGAAGGAGCGGTTCTCTCCCGTGGCGGCGATCGAGGATGCCGTCAACATGATGCGCGCCCAGCTTTCCGGCAGCGGAATCGCCCTGACCTGCACCCTCGGCGGCGAGGAGCACGAGGTCCTGGGGTCGCGGACGATGTTCGAACAGGTGATCGTCAACCTGCTGTCGAATGCGCTGGATGCGGTCAACGGGCTGGACGGCGTCGAGGGCCATATCCTGATCGAGGCGCAGTATGCGGACGGGATCGTCGTCGTGATCCGGGACAATGGCGGCGGCATCCCGCCCGCCGTCCTCGCACGCCTGTTCGAACCGTTCTTCACCACCAAGGACCCGGGCCGGGGCACCGGGCTGGGCCTGTCCATCGCCCACAGCGTGATCGGCGAGCTGAACGGCACGATCACCGCCGGGAACATCGACGGGGGCGCGCGGTTCACGATCACCGTCCCCGTGGTGGAAGGGTAAAAATCCGGTGCGCGCATGTGCCTGCCCTTAAGGGCTTGGAAAACCTTGCACGCTAGGATTTCGGCAACGCGAAACAGCCAGAGCGGTGCCTGCCGATGACCCTTTCCTCCGCACCGCATGTCGTCTGCGTCTTCGGCACCCGGCCCGAGGCGATCAAGATGGCCCCGGTCGTCAAGGCCCTTCAGGCCCGCAGCGACGTGCGCACCTCCGTCTGCCTGACGGGCCAGCACCGCGAGATGCTGATGCAGGTGACCGACCTGTTCGGCATCGTCCCCGACCGCAATCTCGACGTGATGCAGGCGGCGCAGGGCCTGACCCACGTGACCGGAGCCGTCCTGTCGGGACTGGAAACCGCCTTTGCCGAGATGCGGCCCGACTGGGTGCTGGTGCATGGCGACACCACCACCACGATGGCCGCCGCCATGGCCGCGTATTACCGGCAGATCCCCGTCGGCCATGTCGAGGCGGGGCTGCGCACCGGCAATATCTATTCGCCCTTCCCGGAGGAGATGAACCGCCGGATCGCGGGCGCGCTCTCGACCCTGCATTTCGCCCCGACCGACGGCTCGGCGGCCAATCTGCTGCGCGAGGGGATCGACCCGACCCGCATCGCCGTCACCGGCAATACCGTCATCGACGCCCTGTTCTGGGTGCGCGACCACGCCCTGCGCGATCCCGCGACCGAAGGGGAGATGGCCGCGCGATTCGGCTTTCTGGACCCGGCGAAGAAACTGGTGCTCGTCACGGGTCACCGCCGCGAGAACCAGAACGGCGGGCTGGAGAAGATCTGCGCCGCCATGCGCTCGCTCGCCCTGCGCGGCGACGTGCAGGTCGTCTATCCCGTCCACCTGAACCCCAATGTCCAGCGCGCGGCGCGGGCGGTGCTGAAGGGCGTGGCCGATGTCCATCTGATCGAGCCGCTCGACTACCTGCCCTTCGTCTGGCTGATG
>ENA-ORXT01003000-ORXT01003000.1-marine-metagenome-genome-assembly--contig:-NODE-3000-length-19277-cov-3.702292_pt1 | contig 19277 bp, 9 predicted proteins | sample MGYA00237868_ERZ511482 | MGnify/ENA metagenome assembly ERZ511482
TCTCACCCGGTATCCCCCCGCATTGGGGTCGTCCGCGGGCAGTTCCACCGGGGGAAACGACGACTTGTTCAGAAAGGTAAGATCGTTCATACCGTAAGTGAACTCCCCGGGCTTCCGGCGGATGAAGTGGCGGGTATGCCGTTTCTGGCCGGCTTCGGGCGTAAAGAGATCGTAGGAAATACTGTCTTTTGTATAGTGCAGCATCCGAAAGCCGATCCCTTCGCGTGCTTCGTCCGTGCCGACCTGAACGTATTCTCGTTCGGACCGCGACCGGCGGTGGTACACGTACCCCATCTCGGTCATCCGCCGTACTTCAACCACCCGGGTAAAGCGGGCGACATCCGGCCGAAGACCCCGGGTGGTGCCGGCGATGTGCTCGGCGAGGGTCCGGTGGAGAGGGCCGGTGCTGATGACCGGTTCTTTCCGCTTGGGCAACCGGCGCAACCGGTTCTTTTTGCGCCACTCCCCCGCCACCCCGTTCTGGTAGGTGGTGATGTAGCGCCGCCCGTCGGCCCCCAGGACTTCCGACGTACCCAGCGGCACCATGGTATAATTCGGGATCAGGGGACTCCTGCGGGGATACATTTTCAGTGCGGCGGTGGAAACGGTATCGTAAGCGGTAAAGCGCATTTTGAAAGCATGGGTCGCCACCCAGCCACCGGCGTCGGTGATGGTACGGGTGTACATCGCGTTAGGGTATCCATCCCACCGAACGGTATGGTCGTCATGGTGAACGGTTCGCCCGAGGCTGTCTTTGATCGCTTTCAACCTCACCTCCCTACCGTTCGGTAAACGGACCTTGCCGCGAAGGTCGAAGTTGGTCTGAGCCGTTGCACTACAGGACAACAGCAAAAGCAAGACGGCGGGGATCAGTAGCCGGTAAAGAGTTGAATACATCGGTGTAAGTCAATCAGGAAGGGTACCGGGGTAAGATAGGGCCCCCGCAAAAGTAAATCCTCCTCCTTCGCGGAAACATTTAACGCCGCCCGGTTCATTCAGGGCTGGTTCGGACTACGAAGATCGGCCGGAAGGGAGACCACTGTGCGTTCTCAGATCAAAAAGCCCCTTCCGCATCCAGGCCTAAAACCGGACCCGGTACCCTACCGAAACGCTGATCGTCATCACCCGGGAGGTGCTGCCGGCCACCTCGGGGTTCTCGAAGGTACCGCCGAAAGATTGCAGCCGTACCCCCCCGGTGAGGGCATTGTTGCCCTTCAGTCGGTACTCCCCGGTCAGCATCGCCAGGAAGCCGATGCCCTTGCGGCGCCCCATGAAGTGCCCGCCGCCCATTTTGGAAAAGTTATTTCCGTTGCGGAGGTGTCCGTCGCCACCGCTCGTCAGGTTCAGGCACGGCCCCCCTTCGGCCAGCAGGCTGTACTTGCTGCCCTTGATGCGGTACCCCAGCAGGACGGGGAAGTCGAAGCTGGTCAGCTGGTTGTAATAGCGGGTCTTTTTAACAGTGGTTTCCGGCACCTGTACCGGTCCGGTGACTTCCGTGCGGGAGCCGTCCGGATTTTGGATGATGCGGATGACCGCCGACCGGGTTGTGGTGCTGGTTGTCGATTCCTCGGAGGAAACTTTTGAACTTATCCGGGTGGAAGCTATTCCGGCCCGCAGGCTGAGCCCGTTGGCACGGTGATGCCCCACCAGGGCCTGCACGCTGATCGCCTCCAACGACTTCTCGTCCGCCGGCCCGCCGGAGCGGGCGGGCATACCGATGGCGATGGCGGGCTCGACCGTCCAGTACGGCGGATTTTGCTTGCGGCGCAGGCGGCGGGCTGCGCGGCGGGCCATGCGCTCGGCCCGGCGAAATTCCCTTCTGGCCAGCCGGTCGGCGCGGCGGGCAAGGCGGGCAGCCATCCGGTCGGCGCGGCGCTGCTCGCGGGCTGATCTGGCGGCGTTGCGGGCGGCGAGCCTGTCGGCTTTCCGTTCTTCACGGACAAGCTTTTTGACTGCTTTACGCTGATCGCGGGCGGTCATCCGATCGTTACGGACCTGTATGCGGGCGGCCGTCCGTACGTTGCGGACCTGCTCGCGCACGGAGCGGGCCGCCCGCCGCGCCGCCAGTTGCTTCGCTTTCTGCGCTTCGCGGGTTTCCCGCCAGGCCGATCGCTGCTGGTTGCGGGCCGCCAGTCGCTCGTTGCGGGCCTGAATTTTTGCGGCGATGTTCCGCTGGCGCCAGGCCGATCGCTCGGCTTTCACCCGTGCTTGCGCCAACGCCCGGGCCCGGCGGACCTGTTGTTTGGCGGCATGGCGTTTGCCGGTCTCCTCCCGGCTGTGCTTTTGTTGCGCCAAACGGGCGGCGAACTTTCTCCGGGCAGCTTCCCCGCGGGCTGCGACGCGTTCCATTTTTCCGGCGCGGATGGCGGTCTGCTCGGCCAACCGCCGTTCGGCGCGTCTTTTCGCCGCGGCACGTTCTTGCTTCAGTTGTTGCTCCCCGGACGACGGTTCGGGGGCCGTCGCTGCGGGCCGGTTGGTTGTTGCCGGCGGGACGCTGGCGGATTTTTGCGCGGCCGCGGGGAGGTCCCACTCCAGCCGTTCCTCCTCCACCGATATTTTGGTCGGGGCCTTATCCTTTACCTGCTGCTGAATGATGGCTTTCTTCAGCGCAGCTTCCCGCTCGGTGATCAGGCTGGCCGTTCTTTCGTCGCGCTTGCGGCGTTCGTCGGCCTGTTTGGCGGCGATCCGGGCTGCCTTGGCCTCCTCGTCCCGGCGTTTTTTGCGCGCGGATTCCCGCCTGGCGACCTCGGCGGCGGCCTGCTCTTTCGTTTTCCTGCGATCAGCGGCGCGTTTGGCGGCCAGTCGTACCTTGCGGGCGTCGCGTTCGCGGCGATTGGCCGTACGTTCGGCGTTCTCTTCCGGGTCTTTTCGTTTTTTTGCTGCTCCTTTAGCGACCACCCGTTCCGGTTCGGTGTCTTTCGTGCGCCGGGCGGCCGCCCGTCTGGCGAGCGCCTTTTCACGTTTGCGGGCCGCTTTATCCTGCTCGGCTTCGCGCCGGGCGAGGAACTTTTCCCGCTTCTGCTTCAGTTTCCGGCGTTCGGCTTCCCGCTCGGCAACGGCCTGCTCACGGTTGCGCTCGATCTTTCGGCGATTGGCCGCACGTTTTCTGGCGGCTTTGCTCTGGCCGGAACGCTTGCCCTGGTCCGCACCGAAGCCTTCCCCTTCCTCCCTCGCCACCGCTTCCAGTCGCTGACGACGGCGCTCCAGGCGTTCGGCCATCAGGGTGCGCCGCTGGGCCTGGCGCTCTTCCGCTTTCCGAATTGCCGCCCGCCTTTGCCGTGCCAGTTCTTCGGGCGACGGCGGCGGAGTACCGAGGATGGTATGCTTGAGAATGACGGCCGCCCGGGCCCGCTGCGATTCGTTTGCGGCACGGAAAGCCGGGGCGGGCGTAGCGGGTGGGGCCGACGGCGAAACGGTATCGGGAGCGGAAATATCCGGCACTACCGGGAAAACGACGATCCCGTCACGGACGCCGGTCGCCGAAAGGCTCAAAGAAAGCAACAGCAGGGTGACGGACAGACCGGTTCGGGATAAATACTTCTTACAACAGGACGAACCGCTTCTACCCCACTCGCCGGAAACCGACGTCGGGAAAGTAGCGTAATGGTTCAGTCCTTTTCTATGCATGTTTCCGCAGAGTTTAGGTGAAAAAAATCCGTTGCGTCCGTATATCTTTTAAATATACTTAAATCCCGCAAAATCTCCGGAGCTGCGGTGTTGTCAATAGGTGCGGTTATAAACTTACGCTTCCCGCGCTCTTGCTATCGGAATGCGGGGGTGGGTTATCCGGGGTTGCGGGCTCAGCCTTAAAGCTCAAGCAGGAACGTAACCCGTACCGGCACGTTGGTATCCTCCACCGTTTGCGTCCCGTCGTTCTGAAGGTTCATGTTTACCTCGAAGGCGCCCTCGAAGGTCATGCCGTCGTCGGAAAGGCTGACGCCGCGGAGGCCGACTTTCTGATCGGGGTCCACGTACACGCGCCCTTCGCCGTAGTCCTGCCCGGGCAGCAGACGGTAGATGGCGGCGGAGGCTAGCCCGTCGGGGAAGTCGCCCTCGCGGGGGTCGGCGAACTGAAGGAAGAGGCTGTACGTCTCGCCGTCGAGCTCCCCGGCGGCGCGGACGAGCCAGTCGAACGCTCCGTTGTCGGGCCAGTAGATGGGGACCAGTTCGGTCACCGGCACGTCCACTCCACCGATGGTGAGGGTGAAGTACTCGTCGGCCGCTAAGTCACCACAGACGATGAACTCGGACGGCATACCGTCGGTGGCGGCGCGGCGCACTATGCGGCTGGAGGCTTTGTAGTCGTTGGTAAAAGCCTGCACGAGCAGGTCGTCGCCACTGCAATCGATTACGTTGACGACCGTCATGCCGTCGCCGTCGGGTGCGAAATACTCGGCGTTGTTGCCACCGTTACCACCGACCCAGATCTCGGTGGCACCGATGTCGGGCAGGGCCGTGCCGCTACAGTCGCGGACGGTGGCGACGAAGACGGGGTTCGTCAGATCCACGGTGATGTCCCCGATGTCGCGCAGGGTGTTGGCGTCGATCGGTTCGAGGGCGAAGACGAAGACTTCGCCGGTGCAGGGATCGGTGACGTTAAAGAAAAGCGCTCTTTCCGCAACCACGTCCACGCAGAACTTGCCGTCGCAGTCCACCCGGGCGGCGGAGCAGTTCATCCCGCCGTCCAGGCTGACCAGGAAGGGAGAGTGCGTCAGGGGAAGGCCATTAGGATCGACGAAGCGGCCGCAGATGCGCGTTACCGGGTGGGGGATATCCACATTGTAGGTATTGCTGGTGGTGATGTACACCACGTAGCAACCGGGAGCGAGGGTGGCCAGGCCGTTGGGCAACCAGAAGCCGTCGGGGTCGAGCACCCAGAAAGGCACCTGATCGGGGCCGGACGACTGGGTGGTCGGGGTGATGGGCATGCGCACTTCCGCCGGGGTGTTGGCGTCCAGGATGAGTGGGTCGCCCGCCGGGCTTTCGAGGGCGATGTCCATCATCCCGTAACTCTCCAGGGCGGCCTCCTCGCCGGAAGCCGTGCGGGCGGGGAAGTTGAGGGCGCTGTTCAGCAATTCGTTGGCGTCTTCAGGAGCGTCGTGGTTGACGTACACCTCCACGTCACCGGAATAAGGCGTGCCGTCTGCGGTGGTGACGATCGTATTGGGGGGCAGCGTCACGGAAAAGTTCTCCCCCAGCCGGATGGTACCTCCGGAGGCGGGGTTGAGCTCCCCGGCCTTCACCTTGGGCTCCATGACGAAGGTTTCCCGCAGTTCACCGTCGCCGGCGGGCACCAGCAACCTGTTCTCCGGCCAGAAACCGGGTTTGGTGACGGTGATGGCCGTACCGTCGGGGTCCAGCTGATCGGCCGGGATGGTGACGGAGCCGTCGGGGTTGACGTTGATATTCGCGGGGTTGAGGCCGGTGATGGCGGCGTCCGCCAGGTCGTTCCCGGGGCGATCGTCGTTGTTGGTGGCGGGGGTGAACGGAACGTTTACGACGGTCGGGGTGGGCACCTCGCCGGTGATGGTGGTCAGGGTGACGCCTTCTTTGCGGCAGGCACTAAGGGTAATGAGCAGGCAGCAGGTCGCCAGGAGGTAAAAATTGCGCATCTTGGGTAAAAGGGTTTATTTGCTTTAATGACCTGGGAGGGGAAGGGTTTGTGACAATAAGGTAGTAGTTTTTTTCAGGGCGGGCAAATTCAGGGCGAATGCTCGCTGACAATCAAAACATTCAGGGTTACCGGACTAAGCTCCGCCGAGGGAAAACGAAAAAAACGTTACGCCCTCATTGCATTAGGTGAAATAACCCCGGCAAAGAGATTCAGGACTTGTCCTCCAGCATACAACTAACGAAAACCATATCCTGACCCGGATTCCACTCCTCCCTGGGCTCCCACTTAAGTTCTAGGGTGTGCAGCATCCCCGTCTCCTCCGCTACCCGCGCCGTTGCCTGAAACAGTTCGTTGTAGTAAGGATAACGGACATCCGACCGCAGCGCGTTTAGCAGCGCCCCGCCGGCGGAAGTGAAATTAGGGAGATAGTTTGTTGCGTCGAAAACGACCGGCACGCTGATCTTACCGACTTTCATCAGCGATGTCTCCTCGGTCGGTAGCGGAGAGTACAGATAAATAATGTTGTACTCACTCTGGGGCAGGGCTTCCGGAATGATCTTGTCGAGTAGCTTTCGATTTTGGCCGGCGGGGGGGCTTATCGTCGGGGAAAAATACCGTGACGTGCTGCGGGTCGTCAATGACGATGCGGGTACTTGCGGCCCGTTGAAGCATTGCCCCCAGCGGATAATCGTCTCCTTCGCGCCAGTTGTACTGAATTCCCATTTTAGGCTTGGTCATTTCGCTTTCCCTATCGGGACACGGTGAAGCCGCAAAAATAATATTTTTATTTGCCCATTTAGGGAATTTCCTTGAATTGAGCGCCTGATAAAATCGCCAAGCAACGGTCCGGACATCTGCGCCGGGCCATCTCGATCCACAAAAAAACAATCCGCATTTACCTTTCGCAGAGCGTCCGCTCCCTTCAGGAGTACTCGGGCAGGGAATCGAAGCGACTCCCCCAATAAAAAATCTACCCTGCACCTGCGGGCCCCGCCCCGAAAAGCTCTTCCGAAAAACCTACCTTAGCCCCTTGACACCCCCCCGAAGATATGGCCCACTGGTTTCAGGAATACCGCCCCGCTCCCGCCGCCCGCGCCGGTGCATACCGCCGCAAATACGGTACCACCTGGTGGGGCAAACAGTTCCTCGATGCCCTCGAACGCGCGGACAACTCCGGACGGCTGAGCCGGGGCAAGACTTACGCCAATAAGGGCCTGGTGCTGAACATCGATACCGACGGACCCGGCAGCCTCACCGCCGAGATCCAGGGCAGCATGCCCCGCCCGTACCACATCCGGATGAACTGGACGCCGTGGACCGAGAAACAGGCGAAAACCATCCTGAGGGAGATTAAATACAATCCGGCCCTCCTCGCCCGTCTGCTGGCCGGGGAGCTGCCCGACGGCCTCACCGCAGTGCTCAAAAGCCACGGCCTGTCCATCTTCCCCGAAGACTTCGGCGACCTCGGCCTCGGGTGCAGCTGCCCGGACTACGCCACGCCCTGCAAGCACCAGGCGGCCCTCCTTTACGTCATCGCCGCCGACATCGACGGCGACCCGTTCCAGCTCTTCCACCTGCGGGGCCTCGACCTCAAATCCGCCCTCGAAGACCTGCGCGGTAACGGGGCGGTTGCGGCCAAAATCACCCCGCTCGATGACCTACTGCGGGCCATCTCCGACCCGCCGCCCTTCCGCTGGGACGAGGCCGTTCTCCGCGCCCTCCACTTCAACGGCCTCACCGACGCCGGCTACCGCGCCGTGGCGAAACTCCCCGATGACCCTTCCTTCGATGGCGACGGCGACCTGACCAAATTCCTGGAAACGATCTACGCCAAAACCGCCCGCAGCGCCGCCACTCGCTACCACGACGGCAAAAAACAGGCGATCGTCCTCAACGTTTTGCCGCCCGCCGGCCGGCTGGAACTTCACCTCGACGCCGGCCTGTACCTGGCCCGGCTGACCAGCTACAACGATGCGGACGAAGTGCTGATGGAAATCACCGCCGGCCCGGACCTGCTCGACTGGCTCGTCCGCCTCGAAACCATCCCGCGCCACCACCTCGACGCCGAGGCCCGCAGCCTGCTGCTGTTCTTCCAACTCGCCCGCCGTACCGCCGAAACCCGCGCTTACGTCCCCGACCTGCTGACCGGCGCGGACGACGCGACGCTGCTGCGCTACGTACCGGCCACCAACGACCCGGCGGCGCGGGCGCTGCTCGCGGAAGCCTACGCGCTATACTCCCCCACGCTGCTCTACGGCGAGAATACGGCCGGGGAGCTGAACGAGTTTTTGCCCGCGGAAGGGCCACGCGCCCTACTTTCTTTCCTGCTCGGCCTGCTGATCCGCGACGCCACCGTCGGGATCTCCCACGACGCGCCGGCGCGGCGGTTGTTCCTGCTCGACAACCCGCAGCGCTTCACCCTCGTCGGCACCACCGGTTTCCCGGCGGCCATGCGGCGCTGGCTGGCGGAGCTCCACCTGGCCGACCGCGATCACCAGCCGGTGTTTCGCATCCAGGAGGACGGCGACGAATTGCTGGTGGACGTGCTGATCAACGAGCGGGCGGGGGCGCAGGTGCCGGAACCGCTCTCCGACTGGCTTGGCTCGGACGCCGGAAGAGGCTCCTCCGGGATCGACGTGCTGACCCTCCTCGGCGGTCTCGCCCGCCACTTTCCCGACCTGGAAACCTACCTCGCCTCCTCGGGAGGCAAACCACTCCGCTACACTATCGGGGCTTTCACGCCGGTACTGATGGCCATCCTACCCACCATGGAAGCCCTCGGCCTCACGGTGATGCTGCCGACCGCGCTGCGCAAGCTGCTCCGCCCCCGCCTGGGCCTGCGGGCCGACAGCGGGGAAACCACCGAGGCCTTCGAGCTCTCCGGCATCATCTCGCTCGACGGTATCCTGAACTTCAGCTGGCAGGCCGCCCTCGGCGACGATGACCTGACCGAAGAACAGTTCCGCGACCTCCTCAACCGCGCCAACGGTCTGGTCAAGTTGAAGGAGGGCTACGCCTTCGTTGACCCCGCCGAGGTAGCCAAACTACTTAAGCAGCTCGACGAAGGACCGCCCGAGCTGAAACAGCACGAACGCCTCCACGCCGTCATTACCGAGGAGCACGACGGCAAACCGGTCCGCCTTTCCGCCCGGCTGCGGAAGCGCATCGAAGCCCTGCGATCGGGCAAGCCGACACCCGTGCCCACCGGCATCAAAGCGACCTTGCGGCCTTACCAACAGGTCGGTTTCGACTGGCTCTACGCCAACGGCCAACTCGGCTTCGGCTCCGTGCTGGCCGACGACATGGGCCTGGGCAAAACCCTCCAGGTCATCACCCTGCTCGAAAAATACCGGGAAGACGGCGCGTTAGCGAAAGACAAAGCCCTCGTCATCGTCCCCACCAGCCTGCTCGGCAACTGGCGGCGGGAGATCGAACGCTTCGCGCCAAAGCTGCGGCCCAGCATCTACCACGGCCCCAACCGCTCCGTGCCGGAAACCTCTGATTTCGATGTACTGCTCACCACCTACGGCGTACTGCGCTCCGAAGAAAAAACCTTCGCCGGCAGCGGCTGGAAGATGCTCGTGATCGACGAGGCCCAGGCCATCAAGAACCCCTCCGCCAAGCAGACCAAGGCGGTAAAAAAGGTCAAAGCCCCCGTCCGCATCGCCATGAGCGGCACCCCGGTGGAAAACAAATTGCTGGATTACTGGAGCCTGCTGGACTATACGCTGCCGAAGTTCCTCGGCTCCAAAGCCTACTTTAAGAAGACCTACGCACGGCCCATCCAGGGGGAGCGGGACGAGGCGGTAGCCGAGCGGTTTCGCCGCCTGACCGCCCCCTTCGTACTGCGCCGCCTCAAAACCGATAAAAGCATCATTTCGGACCTGCCCGACAAGGTCGTTCAGACGGAGAACTGCTCCCTGACCGGCGAGCAGGCCGCCGTTTACCAAAGTATCCTCGACGAGAACATGCGGATGGTGGCGGAGAGTGAAGGCATCGACCGGCAGGGGCTGGTCCTCAAGCTGATAACGGCCCTCAAGCAGTGTTGCAACCATCCGGTACAGTTTCTTAAGCGCGGGAACCCCACCTTCGCAGCCAGTGGTAAGGCCGCCCTGCTGCGCGACCGCCTGGAGGGCATCCTCACTGCCGGAGACAAGGTGCTCATCTTCACCCAGTACCGCACCATGGGCGAGCTGCTGCAACGGATGATCAGCGAGGAGTTCGATATTGACGCTCCGTTTTTGCACGGCGGCTGCTCCGTCGGGCTGCGCGAAGAGATGGTGGACCGGTTCCAGAACGACCCGGCCTGCCCGATCTTCCTGTTGTCCATCAAAGCCGCCGGTACGGGCCTCAACCTCACGGCGGCCAACCACGTCATCCACTACGACCTGTGGTGGAATCCCGCCGTGGAGAACCAGGCCACCGACCGCGCCTACCGCATCGGGCAGGAGCAAACCGTCTTCGTGCACCGCCTCGTTACGGAAAACACTTTCGAGGATAAAATCGACGCGCTCATTCAAAGTAAAAGAAATCTGGCGGACCTCAGCGTCGGCTCCGGAGAAAGCTTCGTGGGCCGCATGAGCAACGCGGAACTGCAGGAACTGGTACGCCTTTAGGGCATTACCTTCGCGGCATGAACGTGTATCACCTCACAGCCATCTCCCCCCGGCGGGTGGGCACCATCCGCCGCGAAATCATGCTGCCGGCCGGCACCCCCGCCGGGTTGCTGAGCGATACCCTGCTCATTGCTTTCCGCTGGGAGGACGGCGAGGATTTTGCGTTCACCAACGAGCGGGACGAAGCGCTGAGCGCGGAAGACCTTCCCACCGTCGCCGGAATGGTAAGTGCCCTGGGCGCGGAAATCATTTACCGTTCCGGGAAGGAAGAACTGTACCTGAGCTTTAAACTGGAAGCGGCCGACGGGCAGGGTCCGGCCAGCCCCAAAATCGTGAACGGTACCGGCGACGACTTCGACGCGGAGGAACTGAACCTGGAACTGAAAGAAATGCTCGACGAAGAAAGCGCGGGCAACCCGTACACCGTCACGTCCGCCGCGGACCGGGAAAATGCCGCCGCCGGAACGGTCATCGACGCCGATGCGGAGAACGAAGCGCTGGCCCTTCAACCCGCTTGGCTGGAGGCCGAACACGGCATCAGGGTGAGCGCGGAAAACGTCCGCAACGTACCCGCCGACCTCCGGGCGTTTAGAAACAACCTGACCGAAGACGATCTGGCCACCCCCCGGGCCTACCTTCGCAAGATCCGCCCCCTCTTCGAAAAATATCCCGAAGATCCACTGCTCAACTTCGAGATGGCCGGCCTCTACGGAATGACGGGCGAAGGCAAAAAGAGCCGGCAACTGCTGCGTAAGGTGAATCGAAAGTTCTCCGGGAACCTCGAGGTGCTCATCCACCGCGCCCTGGCGCTGGAGAACGAAGTGGATTTCGTCAGATTCATCGGCGACCTTCCCCGCCCGCTCGACATTCGCAACCACGCCGCCGGTGAAGACGGTTACTACCACGCCACCGAATTTCTTGGCTTCGAGGAGATTGCTATTCGTGAGGCTGTCCACCGCAACGATCTCAACGAGGCCCGGTTCCGCCTCGACCGGCTGGTCCGGTTCGGTTTCCTGCATGGCGACGTGGAGAACGCAGCTATGATGATCGCCGGGATGATGATTATCGACGTGCAAGAAAAGATCGAAAGTGGGGCGCAGTCTTTTGATGATTACTTGTCCGACGCTTCGCCCCCATTTCGGAGCGGACCAAGACCATCCTGGACATCAGCATCAGCGAGGTGGCGGAGATGATGAAGGCATACGAACAAGAGCATGAGCCCGTACGGCGGCAAGGCCCCAAGGTGGGGCGCAACGATCCTTGTCCCTGCGGAAGTGGCAAGAAATTCAAGAAGTGCTGTAGATAGGTACGTCGCCTTAACCCGCGCTAAAAACAGGATACGGCGGGGACGCAGGATGCAAAGTATGCTGAAGGGCAGTGGCCGGTGCCGGGGAAGAAAGCCGCCCGCGGGTAATGCGGGCGGCTCGTCAAAACATTAGGGCAAACACAAAGTACGTTCATGGAGTTAAAGAAAGGTGTTTCGCTTAATGGACCGAATCGGGATCGGATTTACGGGTTTAATTTCTGCTAAGGTAGACAGCGTTAATTTTTTAGCGTATAACTTTTGTTAGGTTCGACCGGCAAATGTTTGCACAAATCCGGACAAAGTGCTAATTTATGCGGTGCAACGAAGGTCGAATAGCATTACTATAACTTTGGTTATGGTGATTGGTGGAGATGATTTTCGATTTTTGTCGGCAGGTCTGGTTGGTTATTTGTGCCGGACCTTTCGTTTTAAATGTTCTTTCCTGAGTAACACTTATCCCCCACTTATGAATTACGCACAAGAGAAACTGGCAGATCACCTCAGCGACGTCGAAAAACGTAAAATTCCCACCGGTGTTAAAGAAATGGCAGCCGAAATGGAAGTAAGCGTTGGTTTCACCATCAACCGCTTGGCTGCTTTACTTACCCGAACGCGCTTTGGTGAGGTTACTCCCGAAGGAGAAGTACGGTTACTCGGCTGGATGTTCTGGATGCCGAACAATCCCCCCGAGCACAATAACAAACTGATAAGAGACATCACGGTTGAACAACTGAGCATCATCATAACGGACACCGGATCAAAGCTTGAACGCACGCCATTACTGCATCCGGATTCAGGCACCTCCGTGGAGCTGTCCCCCAAAATCTTTTATCAGCAAAAAGAACTGGCATCATCTGACTTGCTTACAACCTATCAGGAAGCTTTCGATCAGACTCTGCCTCGTTTTTTGCCCGATATGGGAATTCCGGTAAGTGACCTGGAGGAATACGAGAACTGGACGGACTTTGCGTACTTGTCCGCAAGCGACCTTCAGACGATGAAGATGATGGTTACGGATGATGCGACCATCTATTCCGATGTCTTCTTTTCGGGTGCACGTATCAATTATGCTACTTCTCACAACCCGCTGATGCGAGTAGAGCAGATCAATCTGGTCAACAAGCACACCAACGAGAGACTAGCCCCGATAAGCCATCTCCCTTTCACCCTCAAAGCGGAATATTACGTAGCTTCTGATGACGACAGAAGAAATTGGTTGCGTTCTCCCGGCGAAACGGGTTCCGCGCTACCGCCACCAGATCCTCGGCCTACTACTGATCAAGTTAATCGTTCAGTAAATGATAATGAGTCTGTACAACCGCAGAAAGGCACGTTTACCGTCGGCACCGGAAACCCGAAACTTTCCGCAACATCTCAAGCATTTATTCCCGGCAATATCCTGCTCTCACCCTGCCCTCCGGTCTGGATCATCCCTCCGCAGGTTGGTATGGAGCTGAAGAAAAGTTTTCCGTCCCTGGGATTAGCGGAAGTATCCAACTTGTCCGTGATCCTCTACGACTCACTCACTAATCCCGGAGAAAAATTAGTTTCCAGGACATTGGATGTTGAAAACATAACCACTGATAAAATACAACAGCACCAAAGTTCCTCTACAGTCAATGCCTGAAAATTTTTGGGAGCGCTTCTCATAAATTGGTAAGGCCACGGTGAAATTTTTCCTTCGCGCTAATCCAAAAACGAACTGACCGGCCGGGCGTATTTCAGATAATTTTGCTTTCTGATCATTAAGAGCTGATTGTGAAATCTACTTCTTTTCTTTGCCGGACAAGATTCGGATTAACGATCAGAACGGCTACTCAGTAAGCAAGAGTTTCCCATATTATTAAACACGCTCCGAATGTTGAGGGTCGTACTGAATACCATCTCGCCACTAATTTTTCCCGCAAAGGAAGAAGCCGTGTACCGGTATGTGATCACGCTGTGGAGTCTGCTGGTATTTAGTATGTACCTCACCGGTGGGGTGAAGGCTCAAATGAGCATCAACCCACTAAATTTAGACGGTGATTTTACCCTTGATTTTGGTGCGACGGTACATCAATCCAGCGACGGTCAGTACTGGCTTGGCACCCAAAAGGGATTTTTTCGTTCCAACGGTAAACGTGTATGGCAGTACCGAATCAACGACCCCTTATCGGAAGTCATTCACACGCAGAATGTACAATCACCCATTTTGTCCGACGATGCGGAAAAACTGTGGTTCTCCACCTATGCCGCCATTCATCGCTTTGATCCCATCACGGAGTCGTTCATCACTCGCCAGATAGAAGATGACGGAAAACCGGTTGATGAAAAATATCGACTGATATACTATTCGCGGGGCTTAAATCAACTATGGCTGAAAGCTCAGAACAGGTTGTGGTCCTTTAGTATCGATGAGGATATTTTTCGTCCGATCTCGTTGAAAAGCAACGCCGCCAATTATGCTATCTATGAAGATGACGAGGAGGGAATTATTTACATCGTCGGTGCGCGTTGGATGTATAAAGGCTTAGAGATAACGAAGGTGGACAAAAACGGAGAGCTCATCAGTTATCAGGAAATTCCCGTTGACAATATGGTAACAAATGCTTTGCCGGTTAGCAAAGATTCGATTTATTGCGGTACCGCCGACGGCTTGTCCCTCTTAGTTCTCAACGGCGAAGATTTCAGCCATACGCTCTTACCATTCGTGAACACCGGTGGAGGTATATTCCACGTCACGCAAAAGAATGACCGGCATTTACTCGTCAGCGATTATGCTAACGGCGTATTTGAAGTAGATCTTTCCAGTAAAGAGACGAATCCTGTTTTTGTCAACCAACATAACTTTCAGGACATTACGGCGGTCAATGGGGGAGACTGGGCGGTAACGCAGCCGAACCACGGAATAAGCATATTATCCGACACGCCCCCTCTTGTAAAATGGTCATATCCCCTGCCGGAAGAAAAAAAGGTAATCTGTTTTCGAAAAGATGTTTCCGACGTACCCTACTTACTGACCGAAAACGGGCAGATTATGGTAAAGGGTTCAGCGGGCTGGAAAAAATTGATCGCCGGCAGTGGCGATGGTTCCGGGATTGGAGCGCCCGTAGGTTTTAGTATCGACGAACAATCTCTAAGTGTACTTCATACCAGAGGTATTGCCACCTACCGAAAAAACGGAACACCGCTCAGCCGGCATACTACCAGGACAGTGTTGCTCGAAGGCCTGACGGGGGGGCCTGAAAGCAAAAGATTTATCCTGACCGAAAACGGAATGGAAAGATATGAATTTCAAGCCGACACCTTAAGAATTATCCCCATACCCGCGCTCTCTTTTCCCGGAGCGGGATATGATCTGTCCAACTATTCTATTCTTGAAGACGGATCGGTGATAATGGCTTATAAAGGTCAGAATATATTCATCGTTGACTGTTCCTCCGCTAAAGGCTACTACGTTAAGCGCCGACTGAAAATCCCCGGATATCCCATCAGCGCCGTTTCCGGCAGAAGTAATAAAATTTACGTAGCGACCAACAACGGCATCTATGTCGTTACCGGCGATGTGGTCACCACTTTGCTACCCGATGACGACCGGCTTGAAGGAATCTCTTGTAACAGCCTGATACTGGATAAACAATACAACCTGTGGCTAGGTACCACTAAAGGTCTCTACGCCGTCAATCTCGAAACTGACAGGTTGGTCTATTTCAGCGAATCGGACGGGCTGCCGACCAGTTATTTTGAACCCGTTTCGCCGATAATGAAAGAGGACGGGATCATCAGCATGGCGACGAAGAAGGGGGTAATAACTTTTGACCCGCGGGAACTTCTGAGGCAAGAGCAAGAGGTTATTCCCTATATAGAGAATATCTGGGTAAATGACGTGCTACAGCAGCAGGATACCGCTACCGCCTATTTGAAACAACTCACGCTGCCATGGAACAAGAACACCCTTTTCATCAAAGCCGATCATCTTATCGGAAACGATTCCCCGTTATCCGGCACCCGTTGTCAGCTGATGGGCTACGATGAATATACTTCTGAAGTCAGCGTACCTCATACCATCCGCTACCCCAATCTCCCCCCCGGTAATTATACTCTTCAACTAACCGCGATAAACCAAAACGGCCTCCTCTCCGGTCAAAAATTGCTTAAAATAATCATCAACCCACCCTGGTGGAAAAGCGCATGGTTCCGCGCAGCGGCCCTGCTCGCTTTAGCCCTGATCGCTGCCGCCATCTACATTGCCGGTCTGCGCGGCGAACGCCTGAAACAACAGCGTCTGAGCGAACAACAGGCCAGCCTCGCCGCCGAGCGCGACCGCATCGCCGGCGAAGTTCACGACGACCTCGGCGGACAAATTTCGAGCATCCTTTATCTAAGTGAGGAGATGCTGCTCACCGGCATGGCCCCCGCCAATGAATACGAACTCCACCGCATCCACGAGCTTTCCCGCACCAGCCTGCAGAACGTTCGCGATATCATCTTCGCGCTTGACAACCGCCGGGCCACCCTCGCCGCCCTGGGCGAACAACTGCGCGGTGCGGGCACCGAGTTTTTTGCCGATCGCAAGATCGCCTTCACCTGCACCGACACTTTCACCCGACCGGATTTCTCCCTCACCAGCCGCCAAAAGTGTAACCTGACCCTGATCATTAAGGAAGCCTGGCACAATACCGCCAAACACGCCGCAGCCACCGCCGTTTCGCTCGACATCATCCAGTCCAACGGGACCCTCCACCTCACCGCCACCGACAACGGCAAGGGCTTTACCTCCGCGAAATCCACCAAGGGCACCGGCGGCTACGGCCTCAACAATATGACCGACAAAGCCACGGCTATTGGCGCGACGGCTACGCTCACCTCCACCCCCGGCGAAGGCACGACCCTCCGGATTTCCTGGCCCCTGCCCCATCAGGAACATCGGAATGCGATCAGGCCGTAGCTACGCAACAAAATTGCGCTACCCGCCCTAAATTCACTTTCCCATCGTACCATATCAACCACACTATGAAAAAAGTAACCATTGTAGAAGATCGCAAAGAGATAGCCGACAGCATCGGCCGCGCCGTTGACCGTGATAAGGACCTGAAACTGACCGGGGTCTACTATTCCGCCGAGGAGACCCTCTCCGTCGTCGCCGCGGACCGCCCCGACATCGTACTGATGGACATCGGTCTTCCCGTGATGAACGGCATCGAGTGCATGGTCAAAACCAAGGACATCATCCCCGCCTGCAACGTACTGATGTTCACCGTCTTCGATACCGAAGATAAACTCTTCGATGCCCTTCGCTTCGGTGCCGACGGCTACATCCTCAAGCGCGACGGCATCATCGGGGCCATGCGCGCCATCAAAGAAGTGGCCGAGGGTGGCGCGCCGATGAGCCGCGAGATGGCCCGTAAGGTGCTCGACAGTATGCGCCGGGAAGTCCCGCCCTGCGCCGGTGGCCGCTCGCTCGATCAGCTTACCCCCCGCCAGAACGACATCCTCAGTCAATTGGCCGAGGGAAAATCAAACCGCGACATCGCCAGGGTACTCGACCTGACCGTCGGGACGGTGAAGCAACACGTGCACGCCATCTACAAAGTGATGCAGGTGGTCAACCGGGTAGAAGCGGTGAATCTTTACTTACGAGGCTGACGACCGTCAACCCAAGCCCGGGGCTGGTAACCGTCAGTCGCATCCCGTCGTAACCACATTCCACCTCCGCCGGCAACTCCGCGTTAACGTCCGCCGTCCGGCCCATCCGGTGACTAAAGTGCATCAGTATACCCCGCGCCGGGCCAAGCCGACTGAGATATCCGAGCGCATCGTCCAGTGACAGATGGGAATGGGTGCCGTCACGGTGCAATGCCGAAATCACTGCTGTTTGAATGCCTTTGCACTGCACCAGCGTCCGCGCCGGAAGCTCCTTCACGTCGGTCAGGTAGGCCAGATCCCCGATCCGGAAGCCGAGAATGGGCAGCGTCCCGTGCGTCACCTCCACCAGCTCGAGGTCGTGCCCCGCAAAGCGGATCTTGTCGCCAACGTTGACCTCCCGGATGTCGAGCCGGGGAGCACCCGGGTAATCCGTAAAGGCGTAGGCGTAGCGCGAGCGCAGATCGGCCGCAACGCGGGGCAGGCAGTACACCGGCATGTTGATTTCCTGTTTGAAGCAGAATGGGCGCACGTCGTCCAGCCCCGCCGTATGGTCGTAGTGCTCGTGGGTGATGAGAACGCCCTCCAGCTCCCCTACCCCGGCGCGCAGCATTTGCGCGCGAAAGTCCGGACCGGTGTCGATCACCAGGTGCTTACCGCCGGAACTCAGCAGCGCGCTTGCCCGCAGGCGTTTGTCGCGGGGATCGCTGCTGCGGCAGACCGGGCAGTCGCAGGCAATGACGGGTACGCCCTGGCTGGTGCCGGTGCCGAGAAGGGTGAGGGTGAGGCTGTCGGTCATTTTCGATTACCGGTTGCCGGTCGTAGGCATCAGATTTTTAAATAAGCCGTTACTCGGGCTCGAAGCCGAGAATGATGTTGAACGTACTCAGATTGCCGTTCTCCGTTTGGGCCTTGTCCTTGTCGAAACCGAGGCCCCAGTCGAAGCCGAGCGTACCGAACATCGGCAGGAATACCCGGGCACCAAAGCCGGCGGAGCGTTTCAGGTCGAAGGGGTTGAAATCACGGGACGTTCGCCAGGCGTTACCGGCCTGGGCAAATGCCAGCACGAAAATGGTACTGGACGGGTTGAGGCTAATCGGGTAGCGAAGTTCCATGGTGTACTTGCTGAAGATCGGCGTCGCGCCGTCCCGACCGGTAATAGGATTACGGTTGTTCTCCAGGTCGCCAATCTCATAGCCCCGCATGGAGACGATGTCGACCCCGGCGAAGGCGAACTGCTGGTTGTTGATGCCGTCGCCACCAAGCTGGAAACGCTCGAAGGGGGCAACGCCCACGGCGTCGTCGTAAGCTCCGAGGTAGCCGACTTTGGCCTGGGTCTTGAGGACGAACTTACCCACCAGCGGCGTGTACCAGTCGGCGTTGAGGCGCCATTTGTGGTACTCCAGGTAACGGAAGCGTTCCTCTACGTTCACCAGGTCTTCGGGTTCGCTGCTGCGCAGGCCGAGGTTGCGGTAGGGCGGGGTCAGCTGCAAGGTCAGCTCAATGTTGGCGCCCTGCTTGGGGAAGATGGGGTCGTTGGCCGTTGTACGGGCCAGGGTAAACTGGAGGCTGAAGTTATTGTAGCTCCCGGTTGTTACTGCTTCACCGGCATCGGTGGTGAAGAGTTGGGTCCAGTTATTGAGGGACAACTGCTGCAGGTTAATGCCCGTACGCAGAATGAAGTTATCATCCGGCCAGCGGAGGCGGGTACCGAGGCTCACGGAAGCCTGCTTGATGATCAGCTTACGCGGAGCCGAAGAGATGCCGAAGTCGTACTTATTATAAAAACCGGATACCGTCAGGGATGCAGGGCGCTTGCCACCGAGCCATGGCTCGGTCAGGCTCACGTTGTAGCTCTGGAAGAAGCGACCGTTCGTTTGTGCCCGGAGGCTCAGGCGCTGCCCGTCGCCCTGCGGCAGCGGGTGCCAGGCTTCTTTGTTAAAGAGGTTGCGCAGGGAGAAGTTGTTGAAGGTTACGCCCAGTGTACCAATTACACCACGGCGACCACCCCAACCGGCGCTGAGTTCTAACTGATCTGAAGGCTTCTCCTCTACGGTGTAAATGATGTCTACCGTACCACGGTCCGGGTTCACCGGCGTATCGATGCCAAGGGTCTCCT
>ENA-ORXT01003001-ORXT01003001.1-marine-metagenome-genome-assembly--contig:-NODE-3001-length-19276-cov-12.263295_pt1 | contig 19276 bp, 12 predicted proteins | sample MGYA00237868_ERZ511482 | MGnify/ENA metagenome assembly ERZ511482
TCGCAGTTTTCATCAATATTATTATCTAGGATTTCTACTGCATTCGGATTGATTGACGCATTATTATCATCACAATCTTCGGCTTCGTTAAAACCATCTCCGTCATTATCTATTACTTCTGTTACGCCGACGATACCATCGCAATTTTCATCAATATTATTATCTAGGATTTCTACTGCATTCGGATTGATTGATGCATTAGCGTCATCACAATCTTCGTCTTCATTAAAACCGTCTCCGTCATTATCTACTGCTACACCACTGTTTAGAATTGTCAAATTACCATCGACATCAAAAGGACTAGACCATTTCTCATCTGTATAGATTGCGGAGCCCGTCAAAGTGCCTAAAAATGCAACTAAAGCTTCTTTTTCAGCTTGCGTTAGTTGTAAGTTTTGTCCTTGTCCATTTCTACCACCACGCAGTGTGTTATCTAAATTATTATTATTTGGATCTACTGTAATTCTATCATAGTGATTAATAACATCTAATAAAGTAGTTAGACTACCATCGTGCATTAATGGACCATTCAACACACCATCAGGATTTACCAAATCTCTTAAAGAAGGCGCTCTAGTATTTGTTACATCTATACCTGTGGGATCGCCTATTACCCCAATGACTCCATTATTATCACTATCTGGATCAATATCAAAAGTAGGTGCCCTATGGCAAGTTTGACAATTTGCTCCATTTCGATTGCTAAAGAGCGTTTTACCCAAATTTTCTTGGTCCGTAAAATTTGGAAAATCAGCATTTTGATTATTGGCCATTACTAAGCCTTCGTCATATTTAGAATCAAAGGATTGGATACTTCTTATAAATTGCGCTAAAGCCGATTGCATGCGTGCCTCCGTAATCGTATTATCTCCATATACAACTTGAAATAGTTGCTGATAATAGTCGATTTGAGATAATTTACTAATTAAAGAATCCAAAGAAGGGTCGTTACCTTCCCCACTAAAACCCATTTCTATATGATCTTGAATAGGTTGAGTCGTTTGAGTCTCTAAAGAGTTTGATCGTTCATCCCAGAAAAATCGGGTTTCTTCTGCAAATCGTGCATTGACTAAACGCATAGAGTGTCGACCTGTTAGCTCCCCAGAAAGTCCTACACTTTGTACTGCTGGATCGCCAAATGCAAATTGCTGTTGGTGACAACTTGCACAAGAAATACTATTGTTTGCAGATAAATTGGTATCATAAAATAAGACTCTACCTAGTGTTGCACCTTGATCTGTAATGCGATTATTGGCAGGTGTATTGTCTCTATTGATATAATTTGGTACAGGTTGATTGGCATAATCTGGGAGATTTTCCAAATCAAGCGTACCTGTTAGCATAAGCATTCCTAGGAACACTGTTAAGAGTGTAAGAGCAATTTTCATAATGGAATTGAATTAAATGTAGTATATCAGAATCAAAACGATGGGAATTCAGGGGGTATGGATTGAGGATGTATATTTGTTTAAGGGTATCCATCCCCCTAAAACAAATAGACTTGTTACCCTTTAAAAATGCCTATATGAAATAGCTATTTTTTTGTTAGTTTTCTTTAAAAAATCACTGAATAATCCTTTTATTGAGTTATTTTTTAGAGGAAAATAACAGAAAAAGAGCATTTCAGATAGGTATTTATTAAAGGGTAACAAGTCTAATATACATTCTTAACTCATAAGCGTATAAATAATACTGCTTAATACTTTACTAAGGTAGGAGGATTGAGTTTGTACTCAAAAAAAGAATACTTTTTTTAAAATTTAATTCTGTACATCAAGGAGGGATGTTTATTTGTTTAGGAAACACACCCTAAACAAATAAACATTTTAAACAAATAAACAGTTAAAACTAGCTTTGTTCCTTCTCATAATCCTTCAATAATTTCTTAACAAGTTGCTTCACCTGAGAGGAAAATTCTTTATTTAAAATCCAGTTATAATATTGCCTATCTTTGAAGAGGGTAGCGGCAACAGGCTTCCCGACATACTTGCCAAAATTAAAGATGACTACTCCATTAGGATCATAGCGTAGTCGTTGGGTGGCATCTATTACTTTATCATCCTTTGTGAAATCATGAATGGCCTGCATATCATTTCTAACAGGTTTTTCGCTGACTCTGCCATCTGCATTCACCAAATCAACATTTTCATATTTTTTCAATTGCCCTTTTAAAACATCTACAGTTGCTCGAACATCTGCAAGCGCATCATGTGCCCCTACTAACTCTTTATCACAATAAAATTTAAGGGCTGCTCTTAAGGTACGAGGCTCCATTTTATAAAAAACCTTTTGTACGTCTATTAGTCGACGTTTAGAAATATCAAACTCTATTCCGACTCTTGCAAATTCTTCCATTAACATAGGCACATCAAAGCGATTAGAATTGTAGCCACCTAAGTCTGCATCTCCTATAAAGTCATATATTTTATCTGCAATTTGCTGAAAAGTAGGTTGGTTGGATAGCATTTGGGGAGTGATTCCATGCACGGCCATTGCTTCTTCTGACATAAGAATGCCAGGGTTAACAAGGCTGGTCCATTCTTCTTCAGGTCTTCCGTCTTTAAAATATTTAATAATGGCAATTTGGACAATTCGATCTCTTATTACGTTTAGGCCAGTAGCTTCTAGATCAAAAAAACATAAATCTCTCTCTAGGTTGAATGTCATTGTTTTGGGTAGTTTAAATGATGAATGAGAAATGATGAATGATGAATGATGAATGTTGAATGAGAAATAACCAAATGTAACCTATGTAATATTCACGTCTAGTTATTCATCATTCATCATTTCTCATTCATCATTTTTTTATTCATCATTTTTTCACTCTATTAAAAATTCTTTCACTCCATCTGTGTATTTTATGCCAATAGTTCCATCGTTTTGGCTATATAAAAAATAGGCTTCTGTGTTCGGTAATGTATTAGCAACTTGATAAGCTTGTTCCAAGCCCATCGTCATAAAAGCAGTTGCAAAACCATCTGCGGTCATGCAGTCCTTAGATAAGACAGTTACACTTAACAGGTTATTTAATTCTGGATAGCCTGTCTTAGGATTTAGGGTATGTGCATATTTTTTTCCATCCACCTCATAAAAGTTTCGATAATTGCCAGAAGTAGCCATCGCGCGATTCTTTAATGCGATAATAGCCAAATAGTCAGTAGTAGCCGCATCGGTAGTTGGTGTATTAATACCTAAACGCCAAGTTAAATTTCTTTTATTCACGCCTTTTGCACGAGATTCGCCTCCTATATCGACTAAATAATTTTGTACCTCTTCTTTTTCCAATAATAAAGCAACTTCATCCACTCCATAACCTTTGGCTAATGCACTAAAGTCTAATTGGGCATTTGCTTGTTCTTTTATAAGTATCGGCATATTACCATCACTGTCTATTTTGATTTTTTCAAAGCCAACTAATTGTAGCAAGGAATCAACTTTGAAAGAATCTACCTTGGTAACTGCTCGCTTTTTGGTATATCCAAAGCCCCAATAATTAACCAAAGGCATCACTGTTGGATCAAAACTACCGTTTGTTGACTGGTGAATCGATTTAGCTGCGACTAGATTGCGGAAGAAATGTTTGCCATGCTGACTAGTATCTAGCTTCCAGGCAGTAGTCGATTGATTGAATTGTGAGATACTAGCTTGTTTGTCGTAAGTATTTACGCCTAAATTTACGTCTTTAAGCACAGTTTCTATAGCGGATTGCAAAGATTTATTGGTAGGATGCTGATAGGTCACTTTATAATAAGTACCCATTGTTTGCCCATTAATTGACTGGTAAGTAGAAACAGATGAGTGGTTCGCTTGCTGGTTTTGGCAAGCAAAGACGACCAATAATAGGATTCCCAACCATGTTTGTTTCATTAAAAAGGCTTTTGTAGAAAAATCAGATGTAACTATTTAGAATAGAGAGTAGTTATAATCAGATTACAAAATAAACAAATATTAATGGTAACCACTCTATAATTGCTTATCAATTTATTAAAATTATTAATATCAAAATTATTAATTTTAAAACAAAAAATTTTATTTGTATTTTTGACTGCTAGTAACTATTAATTGAGGGGTGGAAATAAATAGCCTCTCAACTACTAATTAAAACTATGGACAATAAAGAGAATTATATAAAAGGAAGAGGTGCTCAAATCAATCCTGCCAATCGTTTTGATAACCTAATTTACGATGAAAATCCAATAGATTGGGAACAAGAAGATCGACCAGAAATTCCAACCTCTTTTACTGAGGTATATCCTAAAACGATTATCAATAAAGTCAAAAGCCCAGATATTGCAACGGACTATTCCATGAATCCTTATCAAGGCTGTGAACATGGTTGCATTTATTGTTACGCTAGAAATTCACACAATTATTGGGGATATTCGGCTGGTCTAGATTTTGAAACTAAAATATTGGTAAAGAAATCTGCACCGAAATTATTAGAAGACAAACTAAAAAGCCCAAAGTGGGTAGCTTCGCCTATCAGTATGTCGGGTAATACAGATTGCTACCAGCCTATTGAGGGCAAACTAGAAATCACTCGTTCTTTATTGAAAGTTTTTTGGAAATACAGACATCCCGTTAGCATTATTACCAAAAACAGTTTAATACTAAGAGATTTAGATTTATTAAAGCAATTAGCTGCTCATGATTTAGTGCATGTAGCGATTTCTATTACCACGCTCGATGAAGAGCTGCGTCGTTTTTTAGAACCTCGCACTGCCACTATTGCGAACCGCTTAAAAACGGTACAAACTTTAGCAGATGCGGGTATTCCTGTTATGGTGATGATGGCACCACTTATTCCAGGTCTAAATGATCAAGAAATTCTAAAACTATGCAAAACGGTTGCAGATTTAGGGACCTATCATGTGGGTTATACGATTGTCAGATTAGAGGCTGATGTTGCCACAATTTTTGAAGATTGGTTAAGAAAAAACATGCCCGATAGAGCAGAAAAAGTGTTAAACATGATTAAATCTTGCCACAATGGAGAATTGAATAGTATTCAGTACGGTACTCGAATGACTGGCAAGGGCAATATAGCAGGTATTATCAGAGATCAGTTTAGAGTCGCTCACCAGTTATATTTAAAAGGCAGAAGTCGCCCCGAATACAACTTAGATTTACACCATGATTTTAAAACACCTCAATTGAAGTTGTTTTAGGGAAAGCAATGCTTGAGCAATTCCGTAGCAATCTACGAAATTGCACAAGTAACTTTATCAACAAATTGCTCTATTCTAGAAGCAAGCACCTTTTTTAGTAGTCCATTAAGGGAGTAGGAAATAAATAATTTACCCGCCGATATTATTAAAAAAACAATATAATACCTATTAACATCTAAATCCGTTGCCATTTCATTCGCTGCCATCATCCGCTGCCATCATCCGTTGCCATTTCATCCGCTGCTATCATCCGCTGCCATCATCCGTTGCCATCATCCGTTGCCATCATCCGCTGCCATCATCCGTTGCCATCATCCGTTGCCATCATCCGTTGCCATTATCCGTTGCCATCATCCGTTGCCATTTCATCCGCTGCCATCATCCGTTGCCATCATCCGTTGCCATTTCATCCGCTGCCACTTCATCCGTTGCCATCATCAAATCACAAGCAACATAGCACATAAAAAATGGGTAAATTAATTATTTCCTCATCCCTACTTCCTATTTATCGCTTCCTTTTTTTCCGTATTCGCCTCCACATCTGCTCTTTCATACCATACATCTCGCAACTTCTTTTGAGCAAACAAATCCAACTGGTCACCGATATGTGGATTCCCTTTTTGCGTAGCATTGCCATAAGTCAACAAAGCTTTAGCCTTAGGCTTATCCCCAAATTCTATGATGGCAACATAAGTATCTCCTGCAACTGCTCGACTCTTCAAACTTTCTGCCGTACCCGGTTTTCCTTGTGGTTGATAATACATAGTTCTAAATTGACCCAACCAGCCATACCCACCATTGCCAGCAATATCGTGTTCACCAAAACTAACTCGATTCACTTGCCCCCAAGGAACATTTAATTGACCATAGCCCATTTTAATTTCAGTAGCGGCAATTTCTAAAGCTTTCAAAGCTGCTTCGGTATCTTTTAAACCATCAGGCGTATTAACTGGATTATCAAAAGACCAATCTTTTGCAAAAAAGTTTTCGCTATTAGGATTACCGCCCGTTAATTTTAAATGCCAATTAGCAAATAATAAAGCCCCTTCGGAATCCGCATTAGAATGACCATCCCATTTTTTCAAAACAGCAAAAGCCTCTTTCTGTATATCACTTAAATCGGAATTTTCTAAAGCAAATAAATCATCCAATAATCGGTCGGCTATTTCCATTTTGGTATCATGCTTATACTGTTCAAATTCTTCAAAACTAATTTTTTCATCCGCCATAATAATATGCGCAGAACGCTGTGGACGGAAGCCCATTTCAACAGGTGACATATAAGCAGGATAATCTTTAGGATTCAATTCAGTCGGAACCGTAGTGGTATAAGGCGGGTCATTGGCATTTTGTAACCAACCCGATTTAGGGTTTAATAATTTGGGCATATCTTCATAAGAATGGTAGGTATCCCATAAATACTTAGAATCATCTCCAGGTACTAGACCAGACCAGAAATCCCAATCTCCTTCTGGCCTTTCGGGAATATAGCCTGCGAAATAATAAAAGATATTCCCTACTTTATCTGCATACATCACATTAAACATCGGCAAATCATTCTTGCGCAAAGCAGCTTGAAATTCTTCTAAAGATTTGGCTTCTCCCATTTCTTTCCATTGTCCTAACATGTGTCCGGGGTCTTCCAAGCGAGCTAAGCGTAAAGCAACCGCTTCTTTTTCGCCCATTCTAACAACGGGGCCATGCACGGATTGTAGTGCAATCAATTGTTCAGTTCGTAAACTTCCATCTTCTTGCAAAACAGGAATGTCATAAATATTTTGTTTAAACTCCTTTTTTTGACCATCTAATGTATACCCATTTCCGTTTAAAGTTAGCCTGTACAAGTCTGCCGCATCCAAAGTATTCACGGTATGCGTCCAACCTAAATATTCGTTAAACGCAATACCAATCGTTGGCAAACCTACCAAGGTAGAACCATAAATACTATAATCATCCGTCGTTGCTTGAACTTCATAAAATAACCAAAGGTCATCATATCGCAGGTGTGGATTAGCTAATAAAAGTGCCTTACCCGATTCCGAACGTTGTGGACTAATCGCCCAGGTATTGGAGCCTATTTCTGCACTAGTAGCCGTTCCCATTTCTCGATTGCCAATAAATTCTACAAATATATCTCTAAGGGAATGGGCGTGAATATCCGTTGGGACAATCGGTAGAATACCTTGTAAATTCTCAGCGATATGATTGGGATGTGCCGCCGCATAAGCATTGATACCCGCTACAAAAGAGCTTATCACCATTTGTTCCTCGCTGGTCAATTTTTCATAGTAACTTTTACTCAAAGCAGGAATGCCAAGGGTATGTAGTTTTTTGGTTAATGCTACTGCGCTTTCGCCAAAATATTTAGGTCCTTCTCCTCTTGCTTCGGCATATAATTTCATTAATAAATCCCCATGACTATGCATTTGTGCCCAGCCCATGCCGTAAAAGAGATCTTGTTCGTTTTTAGCATAGATATGGGGTACGCCCCAAGTATCCCAAAGAATTTCAGAGGTTTTAATTTTTGAAGTCATTTCCTCTTTTATGTCGGAAATGCTTGGTGTGTTTGCGGGTATTTTAATGGGAATTGTTTTGGTAGAACAAGCCGCTAATAAGACTATTAGGAAAGTTAAAAAGGTTAAGTTTTTCATGCTGTTTTTTTTCTATAATTTTACACAAGGTAAACTTTTATCCTGTTTTTTTAATAGTGTTTATTCCAAAAAAAATCGTATAGGAAAATTGGACTACTAAATGTCAACGTTTTATAGGTATTCAAAATTCTTTATTTAGTATTAAGTCTAATAGATAGGATACTTTTAATCGCCCTGTGATGCACATCACAGACCTTCCGCTATAGAGGTTCTATCTTTGCAGTATTCAAAAATAACCGCTAAGCACTTATGTTTCGCTGAAATTAAATTTCAACAAAAACAAATAGCGGTTTATAAAATCAACATTTTATAGCATAAAAATTTTAGTCCTAGGAAAGCGGTAGTCTTAAATCCTGTTTTAGATGGAGCAAATTACTTGTGTTTTTTGTAAAAAAACACAAGTAATTTGCTCCATCTAAAGAGAACCATTAAATATACTTTTTACCAGATACCAAGCTAAAATCCTTAGTACTGATTTGAGTGTGTAAAGAATTGGGGGGAACACGGATATGTTTTCTTGATTTCATTAAATGCTTAATAGAGAGAATCAAAAGATGTTATTTAATTCAAAGCACTTATTTTCAAGAAAAATAGTAAGAAATAAAAATTGATTATATACTATTTTCCCTGATTCTTTACACACTCATATCAAATACTGATTTTTAGTTTTTGAATTTATATTTCAGCGAAACGTAAGTAAGGAACGTTAAAAAAATAACTTTACATTTTAAAATTCTAAACTGCTGATTGTCAGATTAATTTTTAATTTTAATTGTCATTTTAATTTTAATTCATTCCTAAGTATTGACAAAAACAAAAAATATGATAGAACTAATAAGCCAACCTTGGCATTGGGCCATTTCGGGAACGATGATAGTTTTCGTTATGTTTTTATTACTCTGGTTTGGAGGAGAATTTGGCGTTTCCTCAAATTTAAGAACGCTATGTGCCATCGGTGGCGCAGGGAAAAAATACGACTTTTTTAATTTCAATTGGAAGGACCAGATTTGGAATTTAGTATTTATTGCAGGCGCAATTATTGGTGGATACATCGCCATTAATTATTTGGGCAGTCCAGAACCCGTTCAAATTTCCCAGGCTACTCGAACTTATTTGCAGTCTGTGGGGATTCACGTACCGCAGACTTTGGCAGAAGGAAATGGCTATGTACCCAGCGAAATTTTTGGTCATCCTTTTTCGCCTATCAATTTATTCATGTTAACGATTGGTGGTTTCCTAGTTGGATTTGGGGCAAGGTATGCGGGTGGTTGTACTTCGGGTCATGCCATTAGTGGTTTATCTAACTTACAAATTCCTTCTTTAATAGCCGTCATTGGGTTTTTTATCGGTGGACTAACAATGGCTTGGCTAATTTTACCTAACTTATTAACACTATAAATTGTCTTTAGCAATTGGTCTTTAGTCTTTGGTGGCAGCCTGCCACCAAAGACTAAAGACTAATTGCTAAAGACCAACATAAAAATCCATGAAATTTATAAAATATTTATTGGTCGGTATCCTCTTTGGAATTGTCATGACCAAATCAGAAGCCGTATCTTGGTTTAGAATTCAAGAAATGTTTCGCTTCGAGAGTTTTCACATGTATGGCATTATCGGAACGGCTGTTATTTTAGGAGCTATTTTAGTAGCCACCATTAAAAAAGTCCATGGGCATACCATTACAGGGGAACAGATTAAATTTAATCCCAAAGCGATGAGTATTCCTCGTTACTTAATTGGCGGGACTATCTTTGGCTTAGGTTGGGCAATGACAGGTGCCTGCCCAGGACCTATGTTTACCTTATTGGGTCAAGGGGTTTGGTCCATTTTGTTGGTCATTGTTAGTGCAGTAATTGGTACTTTTGTCTATGGTGTTTTAAGACCTAAATTACCTCATTAAGTAAGGAATGAGTAGATTGGGTCAGTCGTTCTTAATGAAATAGTTGTGAAAATTTATTTGAATGCTTATATTTACTCACTTCTCATCGGACTTTGGGTATTAGTCTTTAGTCTTTGGTACGCTTACACTTGGCAGTAGGAATTAACTAAATACTTTTTTTTACACTTAAACAAAAAGACGAGCGTAAACTAAGTATTTAGCGAATTCCTACTACCAAGCGTAAGCGTACTAAAGACTAAAGACCAATGGCTAAAGTCTAGCTCATTTGATACCTACATTTACGAATCATGACAACACAAGCAGCAGAAATCCAAAAAATATTACACCAACGATTTCCTCAAATTGCCGAAAAAGCCTTGCAAGAAGAAATTGCGCAAATAGGCAAAATTATGGAATTTAAAGCGGGGGAAATCATAATGGATTATGGGAGTTACGTTCGCATGGTGCCCTTAATTATTGAAGGCAGTATTAAAGTAACGAGAGAAGACGAAGAAGTGGGTAAAGAATTATTGCTCTATTTTTTAAATGCAGGAGATACTTGTTCTATGTCTTTTACCTGCTGTATGATGGATAAAAAAAGTGCGATTAGAACGGTAGCGATGGACGACACCAAATTGATAGGTATACCCGTAAAGCAGGTAGATAATTGGATGGGAAAGTATCAAAGCTGGAAGAATTTTGTGATGATGAGCTATGATAACAAGATGTTGGAATTGGTAAAAGTCATTGACAAAATTGCCTTTCACGGTTTAGATAAACGAATGGAAGAATATCTAAAAGCCTTAACCAAATCTACGGGCAATACGACCATAACTGCGACCCACCAAACGATAGCCGACGATTTAAATGTTTCTAGAGAAGCTGTTTCTAGGCTATTGAAAAAGCTAGAAAATATAGGCACGGTAAAGTTGGGTAGAAATGAGATTACGCTACTAACGTAAAAGAAGTCAACAGAAAAGAAGTCAGATGTCAGATCGAAAAATTATATTTTTCTGTCAGAAGTCAGATTTATGACGTGTTCTATGACACAAATTAGATGTATAACGGATTCCATGATGCACATCTAATTTACATTTAAGAACACATCATACATCTGACATCTGACAATAAAATGGTCTGACTTCTGACTTCTTTTTGAACACGTCATACATCTGACTTCTGACAGAAAAATGTAATTTTTCGATCTGACATCTGACTTCTTTTCTGTTGACTTCTTTTCTGTTAAAAATTAAAGCATGAATATCAAACAATTCCTACCAGCTATTGATTGGCTAAATACCTATACTACCACACAATTTAAAGGCGATTTATCAGCAGGTTTAACGGTTGGTGTGATGCTCATTCCGCAAGGGATGGCTTATGCGATGATTGCAGGCTTGCCGCCTATTTACGGATTGTATGCCGCTACGCTTCCACTGATTATTTATGCAGTTTTGGGTACTTCTCGCCAACTAGCCGTTGGACCTGTTGCAATGGTTTCTTTATTGACGGCGGCAGGTGTTGGGACATTGGCAGAGGGAGGTACGGAGGTATATATTATGCTGGCGATTACCCTAGCTTTTATGGTCGGAATGATACAATTTTTATTGGGGGTATTTAGATTGGGTTTCCTGGTCAATTTTTTATCGCATCCTGTTATTAGTGGATTTACTTCTGCTGCGGCTTTAATTATTGGTCTAAGTCAGCTAAAGCATTTATTAGGTGTTTCTATGACTAGAACCAATTATGTCCATGAAATATTGATGCAAGCTTTTGAAAAAATAGGCGATATTAATTGGGCAACTTTTGCTATTGGCATAGGAGGTATTGTTTTGATTAAGGCAATCAAAAAGATGAGTGCGAACATACCTAGTCAATTGGTTGCAGTTATTTTTGGAATTATAGTAGTGATGGGTTTCGGTTTAACCGAGCAAGGGGTGAAAATAGTGGGAGAAGTGCCGAGTGGTCTACCTTCGTTTATGTTGCCTGATTTTAGTAGGGCAACCATCGAGTCTTTATTTCCTATTGCGCTCGCTATTGCTTTAGTTAGTTTTATGGAAAGTATAGCTGTCGCCAAATCTATTCAAGCCAAACATAAAGATTATGAAATCGTATCTAACCAAGAATTAATCGCTTTAGGATTAGCGAATGTAGGCGGTTCTTTTTTACAATCTTATCCCGTAACAGGTGGTTTTTCTCGAACGGCTGTCAATGACCAAGCAGGTGCCAAGACGGGAATGGCTTCTATTATTAGTGCCTTACTAATCGTATTGACGTTATTATTTCTGACCCCTTTATTTTATTATTTGCCACAAGCAATTTTAGCTTCTGTTATTATGGTGGCGGTTTTTGGTTTGATAGACCTTGAAGAAGCAAAGCATCTATGGCATGCCAATCGTACCGATTTTTGGTTGTTAGTCGCTACTTTTATAGGCACGTTATTCTTAGGAATTGAAGAAGGGATTGGGATAGGCGTATTGTTATCTTTAGCCATGATTTTATACCGAACTTCCCAACCTCATATTGCCGAATTGGGTAAAGTTCCCAACTCAAAATTTTATCGAAATGTTGGTCGTTTTGAGGACGTAGAGCAACGGAATGATGTCTTAATCATGCGCTTTGATGCGCAACTGTATTTTGCCAATACGAGTTTTTTTAAAGAAAACATAAATGCCTATGCCGCTCGAAAAGGAGCCGATTTAAATACGATTATCCTAGAATTTGCTAGTGTTAATAATATGGATAGTAGTGCGGCCCATACCTTAGCTGAATTAGTAGAGGACTATAAAACTAAAGGAATTACTTTACTTTTTTCTAGTGTAAAAGGACCCGTTCGAGATGCAATGGAAAAATCTCATTTGATAGAGAAAATAGGCAAGCAGCACTTTTTTATGAGCATACAGGCGGCGGTGGATTTTGTGGATAAGAAGGGTAATCCTTCTGAATTGGAAGCTTATATTTTACAGACTAATTAGTTGGACTTTAGCTATTGGTCTTTAGTCTTTGGTACGCTTATGCTTGGCAGTAGTAATAGCAACGATATGCCAAATTTTCAGAATTTGGCATATCTAAATGCAAGAATATTAGCGATTTACGCTAAAGTTAAATTTGCCAAATTCTGTAAATTTGGCAAATTAGCTCAGGCTGCCACTAAAGACTTAATACCAATGGCTAAAGTCCAGATAAACTGAGGGTATTTCTCTTATCTAATACAAATTCTTTAAAAACTTGTCGTTCCTCTTTGCTTAAATCGTAAAGGGCTCTTTTGTCTCCTTCTTTCAAGTAACGAATGCCGATTCTTAGGTATAATAAAGGGATGGTCATTTCTGGATATTCTTTGAGTTCTTCTTGTAAAAAGGTATTTAATTGGGTTAAGTAGCGTAAAGAATAATCTTCTTTGTAGATTAAAAGATTAAATATAATTCTATAAAAATACTGCCATAATTCTGGATTACTCTTTTTGTAAGTAGTTGATTTTAAAATTTTTCCGAACTGAATTTTACTTTCCTCTAAGTTGTTATTTTTTAGAAAAAAGTACAAAAGAAACAAATCTGAAAAAATATGCTTTTCTATCGGCAAGTCAAGTTTGTTTGTAGTGATAGGATCTTCTACTAATTGGGAAGAAGTAGCATTGAGCTGTTTCAAAATATAGTTTATCTCTTTTTCTAACTCTACTTCATCTTTGATTATTGGGACTGGAATAGAAGATAATCTCTCAATAATATCAATAGGTAAAGTATTTTTATACATTAATACCTCACTATTATATAAACGTTTATTAATTTCATCTTGTAGTTGTGCTCCAAATTTGAATCTTAAATATTGTTTCTGTAAGTCCTCTTCACTATACAAAACTGACAAAAAATCAATAAACAACTTAGCAACTCCATCAGCATTATCCGTAATCTCAAAACAAATCCGCATCAAAGGCTCTTTCAATTCATAATAAGCATCCTTCCCAATTTTATTTTTATCTAAATGCCCTTTCTCTACTAATTCCGAAGTTTGTTTACTCAGCGTATTAGGTGCAATAAAACAAAAGCGAGAAATGGTTTTTCCCATTTGTGGAATATGCTTGCTGCTTAAAAATTGAATTATTTTTTGTTGTTGAGGAGAGAGCGCATTTAAAAATTGTTCATAATAAGGTTTTAAATCATTCATTGTTTTGACGAAAACTTTAGAAAGATCTGATTTTATATTCGTCTTTAAGAAGTTAAAAAAAATCACTAACAAGCGATGATTGCCCCCTGTTAATTGATAAATCGCTCTAACTTTTCCTTTGAAGATGGGTTTTTCTATTTCTTGTTCTAGTAGTTCATTGTTTTCTAACGTTGCTTGAGTTTTTATAAATTTAAGTGCTTGTTCAAAATCTAATTTTTCTAGGTGGCGGATATTAAAGAAATTATAAAAAGAACCATTGGCATCTTGAATATGATAAAACAAACTTTGACTAGTCGCCAAAATGCTAAACTGATTATGTTCGTGCATTAGGCTGCGCAATTTCTTTTGTCCATCAGGTCCCATACCTGTTTTTTTGTCAAATAAAATATTGAGATTTTCAATTAATAGTACGACCCCTTTATCGCCTACATAGTCAAGTAAAATAGTAACAAAGGCTGTTTCTTGTTTTTTAATCGGTAAGTCAGCAACTTCATAGATTAAGTCTGTTAAAGAGGTATAGTTTCCTTCTTGATGTTTAATAAAGGACTGTAAAATATGGCGAATAAAATCAGAAAAATTAGCGATGCCCCTTTCATCCTCATTCATATAAGCGACCAATATTTTATCGTCTAGCTGCTTATTTTTTTTTAAGCGATGGTGCAGTACTTTTGTTATATGCGTTTTACCACTACCTCTAGGTGCAATCAACAAGGATTGATAGGTTTGCGACGGTATTATTTTTTCTAACAACTCTTGCTCAACTTGATTGACTACTTCTTTTCTACCAATCAATGTTTTCTCTAATATTTCTGGCGCAACGGTATTCGCACTAAAGCTTAATAGCATAAATTAATAGGATTTATTGATTTTCCACCACTTGCGTAGTATTTCATATTTAAAAGTATAGACTCGTTCCTCTTCTTTTATTTGGCGTATTAGATAATCATCTGTCCTCAGTCTATCTAATTCATTAATCAACTCATTTCTATTGATTGCTTTTTCACTAGCTAGATAATTTAAAATAGCAATTTCATTTTGCGGTTCTTTGCTTTTACTAAGAAAATTCAAAATTAGAAAAGAGGTGTCTTTATCGGGATAATGTAAAGTGATTCGTTCGTAAAAATGTGTGAACTCAAACTTATTATTAGGGTTATCTAAAATCGTTTGATATGCTTGCAGAATGGAATCATTATCAATGAAAGATTGATAGCGAATAATTGAAAAAAGGGCATCAATATAATAAGGAATATTTTCTCCTAATTCACAGATATACATCATTTCTGATTCCGAAAGATCTAATTCACATCCTACATTAAAACATTTTGCTAGTAATAAGGCATTATCATTTGTTAAAGGATTAAGTAGGTAATCATACATGTGGTTTAGAGGTTGCCCAATATTATTTCCTGCTTTTTTGATTTTATCTAATACTAAATCAATCCCAATAGAACCACAATAAATAAAGCGAATAGTTGATTTAAAAGGCTCATTGTGCATGACTGCTCGCAGAATACCAATTAACTCACTTGCTTCTTTTGTATCTTCAATTTTATCTAGCATAATGCTAAATTCATCTAAACTAATAATGATTAGCTTATTAGGATTGGCTTTAATTGCTTCTTTTAGCAGTTCATCTAATTGCTTTTCCCACAACTGTCTTCGCTTATTTAAGTCTGCTGAAAATCCTCCTGGCAATTTTACAGATGAAAAACGCCCAAGTAAATTATCAAAAGCAGTATCAATTTTCTTGACTGCACCTTCTTTAATGATTTTGTCTGCTTTAAATTTTAAATATAGTTTTTCGATAAAGCTATCACAATTACTAATTCCTTCTACTTCTAAATAGATTGACTTAAATTCCTCTAATCCTTCCAGTTTAAGGTTTAACTTTGATAGCAAAGAACTTTTACCTGAACGCCTTAATGCGCTTAGATTTATACTTTGCCGTTTTAGTATTGTAATCATTTCTTCGACCTCTCTTTCTCTTCCTATCACTTGATTGGGTTTTAATATCCCCCCTGTGCTTGGTGTTAATGGTATAATTTTCATAATAGTATGTTTTTTACAAATGTACGATATTTTTATCGTACGTAAAAAATATCGTACGTAAAAAATATCGTACGATATTTTTTATGTACGATATGCTTTTAAATTAAACACACTATCTTTCTAGAAGAATAAAAATTTAGCGACTGAAGAAAAGCAATTGAAATTATTTTTTGAAAATTCACACCATGTGATCCACATCACCAACATCAACGCTTCCTACCCTTAACTTTGTAAGTGTAATCAAACGCCAATCATTTTAAAACTAAAAAAATGGACTTACAAAATATCATAAATCAAGAAAATACAAGTATTGTAGATGTCCGAGAACCCTTTGAATTGCTAATAGGCGGCAAAGCCAAAGGCGCAATTAATATCCCATTGAGAAGCATTAAAAATAAAGTAGCTGAATTTCAAAAAATGTCTAAACCAATAGTAGTATATTGTAGAAGCGGTAATAGAAGTGGGCAGGCAATGGCGTATCTTCAGGCGCAAGGCATTCGAGAAGTGTATAATGGGGGAAGTCTGTCGGAAGTGAAAGCACTTCGTAAAGCGGATTCGTAATCCGCCGCAAAAATTATTCACGGATTAATACGCTACTTTTGCATGACAGTATTAAATTTGTCCAGCAATAGAAATTTTCCGGATAAAAGGGGCTTTTGCTGGACAATTTTCGATTGTCCAGCAAATTTTATGACAAGTTTATCCATTGTACGAAAGTAGTTGACAGTTCGAGAGCTTATTACACGGTCGCTTCCCGCGACCCTGTAATTTAAACTGCTAATTTCCAGTCAGATAAATTACAGGGTCGCGGGAAGCGACCGTGTAATAAGGTTCCATATATCAACCGACTAGATAAACTTGTCAATTTTATTCAAAAAAAAATTCTTTTTCGAATAAAATTTTCCAATGTAAAAGTCGAGTTAATAGTCCGTCTAACATTCAACATTCTATATTCAAAATTAGGGGTATACGAAGTTTTAATCCGTGTTGAATCACGCCATACATTAAAACTTCGTACAGGCTTAATTCAAAATTAAAAACATGAAAATCGAACAAATTTATACAGGCTGTCTAGCACAAGGAGCTTATTATATTACCTCTAATGGCGAAGCAGCGATTATTGACCCTTTACGAGAAGTACAGCCCTATATAGAAAAAATGAAAGCAGATGGGGTACAATTAAAATATATTTTTGAAACCCATTTTCATGCAGACTTTGTAAGTGGGCATGTAACGCTTTCTGAAAAAACAGGCGCACCTATTGTATATGGACCGAATGCAAAAACAGATTTCGATAGTATTATTGCGAAAGACAGTCAACTCTTTCAAGTAGGGGGTTTGACCATTAAAGCATTGCATACCCCAGGGCATACGATGGAAAGTACGACTTATTTACTAAGAGATAAAAACGGAAAAGATCAGGCAATTTTCACAGGAGATACTTTATTTTTAGGCGATGTTGGCCGACCAGATTTAGCGCAAAAATCTGGTGAAATGACCAAAGAAGATTTAGCAGGTTTTTCCTTTGATAGCTTAAGAAATAAAATCATGCCCTTAGCGGATGATGTCACGGTTTATCCTGCACATGGCGCAGGTTCTGCTTGTGGTAAAAACATGATGAAAGAAACGGTGGACACCTTGGGCAATCAGAAAAAAGTCAATTATGCTTTAAGAGCGGATATGACTAAAGCGGAATTTATCAAAGAAGTAACGGATGGTTTATTACCCCCTCCTAACTATTTTGCTTTGAATGCCGCTATGAATAAAAAAGGCTACGAAAGTATTGATACCGTTTTGGAAAGAGGAAATATAGCATTAACGCCAGAACAATTTGAAACCATTGCTAATACAGAGGAAGCCTTAATTTTAGATGTTCGGCACCAAAAGGACTTTGCCAAAGGGCATATTCCTGGGTCTATTTTTATTGGTATTAATGGCTCTTTCGCCCCGTGGGTAGGTGCTTTAATTCCAGATATACAACAAACTATTTTATTGATTGCACCAGCAGGAAAGGAAGAAGAAACGGTTACTCGTTTGGCGAGAGTAGGCTATGATAATACCTTGGGCTATTTGGAAGGCGGTATAGCTGCTTGGCAAAAAGCAGGGAAAGAGATCGATACGGTTGAGTCTATTTCTCCAGCAAGCTTTGCCAAGCAAATGCAAGTTGAACCGAACAGAACCGTATTAGATGTTAGAAAACCAACCGAGTTTTTAGCGCATCATCTGGTAAATGCGACCAACATGCCTTTAGATTATTTGAATAAAAACATGGATAAAATAGATAGGAAGGCGGCTTATTTTGTCCATTGTGCGGGCGGGTATCGGTCTATGATTGCTACTTCTATTCTAAAAGCAAGAGGTTTTCATGATTTGATAGATGTACAGCAAGGGTTTAAAGGCATTGAGGCAAATGGCACGATTCCATTAAGTAATTATCAATGTCCAACTACTATTTCTCAGGAGGTGATTGATGCGGCGGTAGATGCGGTTGTCTAAATATTGAAACACAAAAGGCTTGAAAGAGTAGATTTTTTTTTGAAACACAAAAGGCACAACAGTTCACAAAAGGCTTTCACAAAAGTCTTATATGTTTGTAAACAAACAATATTTGAAAGGGTATAAAAACAACTTTTGTGAAAGCCTTTTGTGAACTGTTGTGCCTTTTGTGTTTCAAAAAAGGTTTTCACAAAAGTCTTACATGTTTGTAAACACACAATATTTGAAAGGGTATAAAAAAACTTTTGTGAAAGCCTTTTGTGAACTGTTGTGCCTTTTGTGTTTCAAAAAAACATCTGTTCTTTCATGCCTTTTGTGTTTCAAAAAAAACATCTGCACAACTTATTGCTTGTTCATTTGTTTTACTTGTCTTTCAAAGAATCAGGCATTCTTATTGCCACCACGAAGGAGCAACCAATACCAATGACGAACGACCAACTTTTATATTACGAAACGCATCAAACACCTAGCCATACAGACTGGTTAGTATTGGTACACGGTGCAGGTGGAAGCACCCGTACTTGGAAACGGCAGATAGATCAATTGGGCGCACAATACAATTTGCTAGTAGTAGATCTACCGGGGCATGGTCAAAACAGCGGACGAACCTTCGATATTGGTAGGTATTCTTTTGAAGCGATTACTGATAAAATATGGGAGGTAGTAGATCACTTACAAATTGCGAAAGTCCACTTAGTCGGGATTTCCTTAGGAACGATTCTTTGTTTGCAGATGAGAATCTCCCAGCCACAACGAGTCTTATCGGTTATTATGCCAGGGGCAATTGTTCGCTTAAATACAAAATTACGCCTACTCGCAAATGGGAGTCTAACACTAGCCAAAGTGATAGGGTACAGAAATTTTTACAAACT